>ERZ1669250.62-NODE-62-length-58004-cov-9.092046_pt1 | contig 58004 bp, 58 predicted proteins | sample MGYA00579295_ERZ1669250 | MGnify/ENA primary metagenome ERZ1669250 (study PRJEB41166, sample SAMN08046056) | hot springs metagenome | biome: hot spring; feature: acid hot spring; material: thermophilic sediment; isolation source: thermophilic sediment from acid hot...
CGACTCCATCGCTCAGGGTCAGTCCGCCGGCTCCCGTGCCGTGGCGGATCTGTACCAGTCGGCGGCCGTCGCCGTCAACGCCTGAGGAGGATTTCGCCATGGATATACGCAGAAGCTATCTGCTCCAAGCCCTGGCGTGGTTCGTGGCGGCCCTGGTGTTCATGGCCGTCGGCAGCCCCGCCGAGCCTCTGTGGCTGATGAGCGGATTGATTCTCTTCATGCTTTCCCTATCCCGGGCTGCTCAATGGACTCTCGCCGAGAGGAGCGCGGCAGTGCCGGTGACCAAAGCTTTCAAACGTTGATTCTGGTGGCCTTTGGGGAGCGCATGCTCCCCTTTTTTTCAGGAGGACTTTATGACGTCTACCGAAAAATGGCACGGACAAGCAACGAGCTGGATCCTGTGCCGCCCGAGCTTCCTTGCCTTGCGGGCGGCCTTCCTTGTGACCTACGCCCTGGCGGTCCTGCTCTGGGCAAACCAGTGGCTGCCCCTGACCCTAGGATTCTTCGCTAGCTACAATCTGGGCCACGGGCTCTTTTGCCTGCGCCACACGCTAGCAGGAAAGCAGCCCCTGAGCGCCGTTCGAGGCCTCATCTGGCGTTCCAGCGCCGACATCGCCTTCGGTGCCAGCGTGCTTCTGGGGCTGGTCACGGGTGCTGCATTGGCGAGCCTGCTCCTCATGGCGAGCCTCTGGCTGATCGGCGCCGGTGTTCTGGAATTTCGCTGGCTCATGCAGAATCATCGGCAGTGGGAGCGCTTTTTTGTCACCGCTCTCGCCATTTATCTTCCCTTCGCCTATCTACTTCAGTTACTTTTCGTCTTGGGTCGGGACGAAAGCGGCACGCAGCTTTTCAGCGTCAATGCCGCGGCCATCGCCGTGGCGGCGGCGGCGGCTCTCGGCGTCCTCGCGAAAATCAATCTGCCGAGGCATCGGCGTGCCGTCTTGCGCTACAAAGTGGTAACTCAGTCCTGAGGAGAGTCCGACGTGAGCGAAGCCCAGAGCTATTCCAGCAGACTGCGCCCCTACGGCAATTCCTCACCGGAATTCCGCCTCGACCAGTTCTTCGATGGGCCGAGTGTTGCGACGGGGATCTTTCAGGATCGCTCGGGGCGCGTGCGCAATCGTTTCGTGATGCATCTGCTGGGTACCTGGCAGGGCGAGCGCGGCAGCCTCAGCGAACGCTTTCTGTTTCTGGACGACCGCGGTCAGACCACGACAGCGGAACGCCTCTGGCAGTTGGAGTTGGAAGATCACGGTCATTTTGTCGGCACGGCCAAGGGGAGCGCTGGCGATATCGTCGGCGAGGCCAAAGGCGAGAGTCTCGGCTACGCGATGCACTGGCGCTATGTGGTGCGTCAGCCCGTGGGCGGCAAGTTCTACAAACTCCGTGCCGACGACTGGATGTACCTTATCGACGCCGATCACGTGATCAATCGCACCCGGATGTTCTTTCTCGGCTTTTATATCGGCGAGGTGAGCATCGAGATACACCGGCTAGAGAACACCCCCGACAACCGTGCCGCCATGGCTCAGTACCCACGTTCGGGCGAGACCATCCGATGAGTTCTCCCTCCTTCTGGCGTGGCAAGCGCTGCTGGCTGGTGGGCGCGAGTTCCGGTATCGGTGCCGCCTGCGCCCGTGAGTTGGCCCGCGCCGGCGCCCAACTTGCCATCAGTGCGCGCAGCCAGGATAGCTTGGATGCGCTCCGCACCGAGTTTTCCCAAGGCGCACAGGATCCGGCTCCAAACGCACACCTGGCGGTGGCGATGGACGTCCGCTCGGACGAAAGCGTAGCCGTCGCCTGGGAGCGTATCCGTGAGGCCTGGGGCGGCATTGACCTACTGCTCTACCTGGCCGGCAATTACGTGCCGGCACGGTCCTGGGAGCTGGACGTGGGCAGGGCCAGGGATATCCTCGATATCAATTACCTGGGGGCGCTACGCACGGTATCCTGCGTGCTGCCGAGTTTCCTCGAGGCGGGCGCGGGCCATATTGCCCTGACCTCCAGCGTGGCAGGTCTTCGCGGCCTACCCAAATCCCTCTACTACGGTCCCAGCAAGGCGGCCCTCACCCATTTTGCGGAGATCCTGCGCCTTGACCTCGAGCCGCGCGGCCTACGTGTGCAGGTCATCCATCCGGGCTTTGTCGCCACTCCCCTCACAGCGCAGAACGATTTTGCCATGCCCCACCTCCTGCAGCCCGAGGCAGCGGCACAATTGCTGCTGCGTGGGCTGGAGGGTCGGAGTTTCGAGATCCATTTCCCCAAAGCCTTTACCCGTCGCTTTCATTGGCTGCGCTGTCTACCCTACTCTTGGTATTTCCCCCTCATTCGCCGCGCCACCGGACTCTAGGGACGGACACATCGGCACAATCGTCATCTCTCGTCTAGACTGAAGGGGTGTTCCTGTAAAAAAGGAGATCCCGTATGGCCGTAGAGATGAAAGTGTTCAGTACCGGAATCGATCCGGGCGACTGGATCCCCCAACGCTTCACCCAGCCCGGCGCCGGGGTGACCCCGCCCATTTTCTGGCAGCATCTGCCCCCGCAGACGCGCAGCCTCGTGCTGCTCATGGAGCATCGTGAGGCGAAACCCGAGGAACGGATCTTCTGGCTGGTCTACGATATTCCGCCAACGGTAGAAGGCATCCACGAGGGTGGGCCCTTGCCCGACGGGGCGAAGCTTGGTCGCAACAGTTTCGGCGAAACCCGCTACCGAGCGCCCGAGGCCAGTGCCGAACGTACTCTGCAACACTACGACTTTGTCTTGCTGGCAACGGATCTGGATAGTCTGGGCCTGCCGGCGGGTGCCGATTGGGATGCCGTCAAGCAGGCGCTGAGAGGCCACCATCCACCCGAGGATCTGGCTCCACCGCCAGCCATCGACGCCCGTGCCCGGGAGCTGCATCCCCTGAGTCACGTGCTCGATCACGCCGAGTTCTCAGGACACTTCGCCCTGGACACCGACGCTCCGGTCAAGACCTGAGTCTCAGGACCGGTGCCCGAGATCGGTCACCATGAGCGGGGCCAGCGCGGTGAGCGCCGGCCCCGTGTTTTTCCCGGTTCGCTGTGAACGATGCACGGTGCTCCACAGGACGACCCCGGCCACCACCGGGAAGCCGTGGCGCCTGCGAAGATCAGGAATTGCCCGGATCGTCGCTGCGCTTCAGCAGTCGATCCAGCCAGTGGTTCAATAACCTGCCCGCAGCCTCACGGCCACCCAAGCCGAAGGACAGGGCCACGGCCACGGCCACGGCACCCAAGGTCAAGCCAAAGGCCAGATTGACGATGTCGTCGGCAATGCCCATGGCGCGCAGTCCCATGGCGAGCACGAGGCCGAGGATGGCAAAACGCGCAATTTCGGCATAGAGCGTGCGATTGCCCTCGCCACTTTGGGCAATGCTGCGCTGTGCAAGACTCGCCAGCCAGAAGCCCACCATGAGGATGACGCTACCCAGCAGAATCTGCCCGGCAAAGTTGATGAAGAGGGCGACCAGGTGCTCCACCGCCGTGAAACCCAGTTGCTCGGCCGCGGCCGTGGTGGCAAACAGCATGGCAAAGAAAAAGAGCACGCGAGCCAATACGCGCGACGCCGAGTTCTGCTCCGAGAACAGATGTCCCAGTCCGACGCGCTGGGGCAGCTGGTCCAGGCCAGCGCCAGCCGTGAGCTCGGCGATGACCCCGACGATGAAGCGGGCAACGAACCAAGTCACCAGCAGGATGAGGATAGCGGCCAGGATGTGTGGCAGGGCGACGAAGAACTCCTGCAGCATCAGCGTGGCGGGCTGACTGATGGCGTCGATGTGCAGGGCCTGCAGGGCGGCGATGAGGGCCGGCAGGAAGACGACGATGAACACCAGGGTCCCCAGGCTGTGGGCCAGGCTACGGCGTGGTTCTATACCCATTCTTGCCGCCGCTTGGTCCACACCCAAGGCCGTCGCCAGATTGCGGGTCAGGGCCCGCAGGATGGACGCGATGATCCAACCTACCACGGCGATGACGAGGCCAGCGAAGATGCGAGGAACGGCCGCGAGCAGGCCTGCCGTCATCTCCTGCACGGGAGTGATGGCGCCGTCGATGCGCAGGGCACCCAGGATGGCCGGCAGGAAAAACAATATCACCAGCCAGAAGAGCACGTTGGCCAGGGCATTCTCCAGTTCCGGGGATGTACCTTCACCCAGGTGCCGTTGGCGCAGCATGGAGAGTGGTTTGAGGCTCAGACTGCGCACCAGTTTGGCGACGACGTAGGCGATGCCGACGAGGACCAGGCCGGCAAAAAGATCGGGCAGGTAGAAGGTCACCTTGCTCAGCATCCGGTCCAGAGGCACGATGGCGGCGTCCACGTGCAGCACCCCGAGCGCACCCACCAGCGCCAGCAGCAGGATCAGCCAATACACCAAAGCACCCACGAGGCCGACGACATCGAAAGCCCGGGATGCCTCTTCTCCTTCGCCGCGCATACGCTCATTGAGCTTGAGGGCGTGCAGAAGGCGCTGCACCCCCGATCGAACGATGCTCGCAAGGATCCAACCGATGATGAGGATTACGGCCGCACCGATGATGCCCGGCACGACGGCAAGGAACTGTGCCTCCAGATTTTGCAGCCACGCAGTTACGTTCATGCTTCCTCCAGATATTATCCGTTGAAAACGCACTGTCTGCTTATGCTAATAGAGTATGAACTTCTGAGCAAACAAAAGACCAATGTAGCTCAAGATTTATTATTCGCGATATGGCTACGCTCGTCCTCGGGAGGGTGTGTCCGTCTCGTCTGCAGACATCGGGAGGTCTGGCCTATGGGCACAAGCGAGACTGGCGTGACCTATAGAAATGCACCGCAGGTGAGCCGGTGCTAGGAGGCAGGCGAGTGAGCCGTCCTGGCCGGTCAGCGACAGGACGACCCTATTATTTCTACGATTTCAATCCCAGCTCAGCGCTCCGCCCGTCTGATACTCCGTCACCCGGGTCTCGAAAAAGTTCTTTTCTTTCTTGAGGTCCATCATCTCACTCATCCAGGGGAAAGGGTTCTGGATGCCCGGCCATTGCGCTGGCAGTCCCAACTGCTGCAGGCGACGATTGCCGATATATTTGACGTAGTCTTTGAAGATCGGCGCATTCAGACCGAGGATTCCGCGGGGCATGGTATCGTCGGCATAGGCGCACTCCAGCTCTACGCCCTTGCGGATCAGAGCCACTATCTCGTCTTGGAAGGCTTCGCTCCACAATCCCGGATTTTCCACCTTGATCTGATTGATGAGGTCGATACCAAAATTGCAGTGCATGGACTCATCGCGCAGGATGTACTGATACTGCTCCGCCGCACCCACCATCTTGTTCTGCCGACCCATGGCCAGGATCTGGCTGAAGCCCACGTAAAAGAAGGTGCCCTCCATGATGGCGGCAAAGACGATCAGGGAACGCAAGAGCTTTTGATCGTTCTCCGGCGTACCGGTGCGGAAGGCCGGATCCGTCAGGGTCTGGATGAAGGGCAGGAGAAATTCGTCCTTGGCCCGAATGGAGGGCACCTCGTGATACATGTTGAAGATCTCGCCTTCGTCCAGACCGATAGACTCGACGATGTACTGATAGGCGTGGGTGTGAATGGCCTCCTCGAAGGCCTGGCGCAGCAGATACTGGCGGCACTCCGGTGCGGTGATGTGACGATAGGTACCGAGGACGATATTGTTGGCGGCCAGACTGTCGGCCGTGGTGAAAAAGCCCAGGTTACGCTTGACGATGCGGCGTTCGTCCTCGGTCAGACCCTTCGGGTCCTTCCACAAGGCGATGTCCCGGGCCATCTGCACTTCCTGGGGCATCCAGTGGTTGGCGCAGGCGGCCAGGTACTTGTCCCAGGCCCACTGATACTTGAAGGGCACCAGCTGATTGACATCGGCGCTGCCGTTGATGATGCGCTTGTCCTCGGCGCGCACCCGCTCGAAACTCTGCGCCGCAACGCCGCCGTCGGCGCCGAGACCCGGATGGTCCTGATAGGGAGGCATCACGCGCAAGGGATCGGGACGGCTGGGTTCTTCAAAATTCAACATGGTCGATGCTCCTGGTCGTATGAGTTCACTGACAGGCTTCGCAGCCGGGATCTTCGATGGCACAGGCCTTCAACTGTCCGGGCACGGCATTGAGCACACCTTTGCTCACCGTGGACTTCTCCGCCGCGGTCGCTCCCAGGGAGCGCAGGTAGTAGGTCGTCTTCAGACCACGACGCCAGGCCAGGCGATAGGTCTCGTCGATCTTCTTGCCCGAAGGCTGGCCAAAATACAGGTTGAGGCTCTGGGACTGGTCCAGCCACTTCTGGCGCCGCGCCGCCGCCTCCACCAGCCATTGCGGATCGATCTCGAAGGCGTTGGCGTAGAGGGGCTTGAGCGCCGCGGGAATGCGGTCGATAGGGGTGACCGAGCCGTCGAAGTACTTGAGGTCGTTGACCATGACTTCGTCCCAAAGACCCGCGGCCTTGAGGTCTCGCACCAGATAGGCGTTGACCACGGTGAACTCTCCGGACAGATTGGATTTGACGTAGAGGTTCTGGTAAATGGGCTCGATCCCCTGGCTTACGCCGACGATATTGGAGATGGTCGCAGTGGGGGCGATGGCCAGGCAGTTACTGTTGCGCATGCCACCCATCACTTTGGTACGCAGACTCTGCCAGTCCAGACGCTGGCTGCGGTCCACCTCGACACCGGCGACCCGACCACGGGCCAGCAGCTCGATGCTGTCGATGGGCAGGATGCCCTGGCTCCATAGGGAGCCGGGGAAACTGCGGTAGCTTCCGCGCTCACGAGCGAGGTCCGCCGAGGCGTCTATGGCGTAATAGCTGATGAGCTCCTGACTGATGTCGGCAAACTCCACCGCTGCCGAGGAAGCATAGGGAATGCGCAGGGCCAACAGGGCATCGGAGAAGCCCATGAGACCGAGGCCCACGGGACGGTGACGCAGGTTGGAATTGCGCGCCTTGGCAACGGCGTAGTAATTCATGTCGATGACGTTGTCCAGCATGCGCATGGCCACCCGCACCGTACGGGCGAGCTTGTCCGTGTCCATCAGCGCCATGAGCTCCTCGGCGCTGGCCTCCGTTCGCAAACCCTGGTCGGGCAGATCGGCCCGCAGGTGCGCCACCAGATTGACGGAGCCCAGATTGCAGACGGCAATCTCCTTGTCGCTGGTATTCAGGGTGATCTCGGTGCAGAGGTTGGAGCTATGCACCACCCCCACGTGCTGCTGAGGGCTGCGCAGGTTGCAGGGATCCTTGAAGGTAATCCAGGGGTGTCCCGTCTCGAAGAGCATGGTCAGCATCTTGCGCCAGAGCTGCAAGGCCGGCAGGCGCTTGAACAGCGTGATCTCGCCGGCGTCTGCCAGCCGCTCGTAGTGCTCGTACCGCTCCTTGAAGGCTTGGCCCGTGAGATCGTGCAGGTCCGCCACCTCGTTGGGGCTGAACAGCGTCCATGGACCATCGCTGTGCACCCGCTCCATGAAAAGATCCGGGATCCAGTTGGCCGTATTCATGTCGTGGGTGCGGCGCCGGTCATCGCCGGTGTTCTTGCGCAGCTCCAGAAATTCCTCGATGTCCAGGTGCCAGGTCTCGAGATAGGCGCAGACGGCCCCCTTGCGCTTGCCGCCCTGATTGACGGCGACAGCGGTGTCGTTGACCACCTTGAGGAAGGGCACCACCCCTTGAGATTTGCCGTTGGTGCCCTTGATATAGGAGCCCAGGGCCCGCACCGGGGTCCAATCGTTGCCCAGGCCGCCGGAATACTTGGACAGCAGGGCGTTGTCCTTGATGGCCTCGTAGATGCCGTCCAGATCGTCCGCCACCGTCGTCAGGAAGCAGCTGGACAGCTGCGGGCGCAGGGTACCGGCGTTGAAGAGGGTGGGTGTCGAGCTCACGAACTCGAAGCGCGACAGCACCTCATAGAAGGCGATGGCCTGCTCCTCCCGATCGATCTCCTCCAATGCCAGCCCCATGGCCACTCGCATCCAGAAGGCCTGGGGCAGCTCGATGCGCCGCTCGCGCACGTGCAGAAAGTAGCGGTCGTAAAGAATCTGCAGACCCAGGTATTGAAAATCCAGATCCCGCTCGGGGCGCAGCGCCGCGGTGATACGATCGAGGTCGAACTGCGCCAGACGCGGATCGATGAGTTCGTGCTGAATGCCCGTGCGCAGATAGTCGCGGAAGTACTCCGGATAGCGCTCGCTCATCTGGGCCTGGGTAGCCGGCTCGCCCAGCACCTCGCGCCGGATGCGATCCAGAAGCAGGCGTGCGGTGGCATAAGCGTAGGCAGGGTCCTGCTCGATCAGCACCCGACAGGCCAGAATGGGCGCCTGAAAGAGCTCCTCCTCGGTGATGCCGTCGTACAGGTTGCGCTGGGTGGCATGCAGGATGGCTTCCACGGATACCGCCTCTCCTAGACCGCTGCAGGCCTCACCGATCACCTGCCGCAGGCGCTCCATGTCCAGGACCCGCTCCTGCCCGTCGCCGTGGCGAACCCGCAACACCGCCGCCTCGGCCGGGCTGGCCTGCCGTTTCTGCGCCCGCTCCCGCGCCCGCTCCTCCCGGTACAGGACGTAGGCCCGCGCCACCTCGTGCTCGCCGGCGCGCATCAGAGCCAGTTCCACCTGATCCTGAATATCCTCGATGTGCAGCGTCCCGCCACCCGGCTGGCGCCGCTGCAAGGTCTCTACCACCTGCTCCGTGAGCCGGGTGACCAGATCGCGCACCCGTGCGCTGGCCGCTCCCGCCCCCCCGTCCACGGCCAGAAAGGCCTTGGTCATGGCGACGTGAATCTTGCTGGCATCAAAAGGGACGACGCTACCGTTGCGCCGGATGACCCGATACCGACCCAGGTCGGCGGGGACTTCGAGAGCTTCAGACTGGGCACTGCGAACGGGCGAGGGCATGGGGACAATCTCCTTGGGTTCTGCACGGGACCTTGGGGGGTTCTGAACTAAATATAGTCTGCTGATCTTTTCTGTCAACTAGATATTGTGTGGATAAGGCGGTTGATGACTCCGGGAAAAGCTGTGGGCGAAAAGCCGGCCCCACGATCGCGACATCGAATAGTTCTATACTTGTTCTAGATTGCTGGGAGGTGCATACTGGGAGCGAAGCCTGCTCAGGAGAATCCGCACATGTCCGAATCCGCCCTCGAAATCGCCAAGGCCACCCTGTTCGCTCCCGGAAACATCGGTGAGTCGGCGCTGGAGCGGGTCTTTGCCCAGCTGTCGCGGCGGGCTCTGGACGATGCCGACCTCTACTTTCAATACAGCCGCAGCGAGGGTTTCAGTCTCGAGGAGGGCGTCGTCAAATCCGGCTCGCACCACATCGAGCAGGGTGTGGGTGTCCGCGCCATCCAGGGGGAGCGCCAGGGCCTGGCCTACTCCGACGAAATCGCGGTGGACGCCCTGCTGAGTGCCGCCGAGGCGGCCCGCGCCATCGTCCACCACAGTGGCGAGCAGCGCGCCCTGGTGTGGCAGCGGCGGCAGGGTCTGGATCTCTACCCTCCCGTCGACCCCCTCGCCGATCTGTCCAGCGAGGAGAAGGTCGCCGTGCTGGAGCGGGTGGAGGCGGCGGCGCGGGCCGCGGATCCGCGCGTGGTCCAGGTGATGGCCAGCCTGAGTGCCCGCTTCGAGGCGGTGCTGGTCGCGCGCCTGGACGGCAGCATGGCGGCGGACATCCGCCCCCTGGTGCGCCTCAATGTCATGGTCATCGTCGAGTCCGGTGGGCGGCGTGAACAAGGCACGGCGGGCGGCGGGGGCCGCAGCGACTATCGTAGCTTCCTCGCGGGTGGGGCCGCCGAACATTACGCACGCGAGGCCGTTCGCCAGGCTCTGGTGAATCTGGAGGCGCGCGATGCGCCGGCCGGTAGCATGGAGGTGGTGCTGGGACCGGGCTGGCCGGGCATCCTGCTGCACGAGGCCATCGGCCACGGCCTGGAGGGCGACTTCAACCGGAAGGGCACCAGCGCCTTCAGTGGCCGCGTGGGTGAGCGGGTGGCGGCTCCAGGGGTCACCGTAGTGGACGACGGTACCCTCGCCGGGCGGCGCGGCAGCCTCAATGTCGACGACGAGGGCACACCGACTCAATGCACGGTGCTCATCGAGGATGGCTTCCTCAAGGGCTATCTGCAGGATACCCTCAATGCCCGTCTCATGGGCACCCACTCCACAGGCAATGGACGCCGCGAATCCTACGCCCACCTGCCCATGCCGCGCATGACCAACACCTACATGCGTGCCGGCGACCGTGATCCGCAAGAGATCATCGCCAGTGTCAAGAAGGGGCTCTACGCGGTGAACTTTGGCGGCGGTCAGGTAGACATCACCAACGGCAAATTCGTGTTCTCGGCCTCGGAGGCCTACCTCATCGAGAACGGGCGCATCACCCAGCCCGTCAAGGGCGCCACCCTTATCGGCAACGGTCCCGACGTGCTCACCCGGGTTGAAATGGTAGGCAACGACCTCCAACTGGATACCGGGGTGGGTACCTGTGGCAAGGACGGCCAGAGCGTACCCGTGGGAGTGGGTCAGCCGACCCTAAAAATTCGCGATCTTACGGTGGGTGGGACACAGGGTTGAAAGCCGTCTTGACTTTCTGGTTTCGGTTGTCAGCTTGGAGTGGCCGGGATACACTGACCAATGTCCGGGGTTTTTACCCCGTCTAAGCTCCCTGCGGGGGAGGTGAATACATGAATAACGTTTTCAAGAATGTACTGCTTTGGGTGGCCATAGGCGTCATCCTGATGCTGGTCTTTCAGAATCTCAATACGAGCACGAAAGCGCCGGCCCAGGCCATGAACTTTTCCACCTTCGTCAGTAGCATCAAGCAGGGGCAGGTGGCGGACGTCACCATCGACGGCAATCACTACACGGGTTCGCTCAGCTCCGGGCAAAAATTCAGTGTCTACGCTCCCAAGGACGATAGTAGCTTGGTCAAGGAGCTGTTGGCCGCCGGAGTCAAGATCGACGTGAAGCCGCCGGAAGGTCAGTCGCTGCTGCTTTCCATTCTCATTTCCTGGTTCCCCATGCTGCTGCTCATCGGCGTCTGGATCTTCTTCATGCGCCAGATGGGGGGCGGTGGTGCCGGCGGCCGCGGGGCCATGAGCTTCGGTCGAAGCCGTGCCCGCATGCTCACGGAAGAGAACAACAAGATCACCTTCGCCGATGTGGCGGGGGTGGAGGAAGCCAAGGAAGAACTGGCGGAAATCGTCGACTTCCTCCGCGACCCGCAGAAGTTCCAGCGCCTGGGTGGTCGCATTCCCAAGGGTGTACTCCTCATGGGCTCGCCCGGTTCGGGCAAGACCCTGCTCGCCCGAGCCATTGCCGGTGAGGCGCGAGTGCCCTTCTTCTCCATCTCCGGTTCCGATTTTGTCGAGATGTTCGTGGGCGTCGGTGCCTCGCGCGTGCGCGACATGTTCGAGCAGGCCAAGAAGCACGCGCCCTGCATCATCTTCATCGATGAGATCGACGCCGTTGGACGGCAGCGTGGTGCGGGTCTGGGCGGCGGTAACGACGAGCGCGAGCAGACCCTCAACCAGTTGCTCGTAGAGATGGACGGCTTCGAAGGTACGGAGGGCATCATCGTCATCGCCGCCACCAACCGGCCCGATGTGCTCGACCCCGCCCTGCTCCGTCCCGGCCGCTTCGACCGCCAGGTCACGGTGCCCCTCCCTGACATCCGCGGACGGGAACAGATCCTACAGGTGCACATGCGCAAGGTACCCGTCGGGCCCGATGTCGATCCCAAGATCATCGCCCGCGGCACCCCAGGATTCTCCGGTGCGGATCTGGCCAACCTCGTCAATGAGGCGGCCCTCATGGCGGCGCGCAAGAGCAAGCGGCTGGTGGACATGCGCGACTTTGAGGACGCCAAGGACAAGGTGATGATGGGCGCCGAGCGCAAGTCGGTGGTCATGAGCGACAAGCAGCGGGAGACCACGGCGTACCACGAGTCGGGGCACGCGGTGGTCGCCAAGCTCCTACCCGGTACCGATCCGGTGCACAAGGTCACCATCATTCCGCGTGGGCGTGCTCTGGGTCTGACCATGCAGTTGCCCACGGAAGATCGCTTCAACTACGAGCGGCAGGAGATCCTCAACAACATCTCCATCCTCATGGGCGGACGCATTGCCGAAGAGGTCTTCCTCAACCAGATGACCACCGGTGCCGGCAACGACATCGAGCGGGCCACGGATCTGGCGCGCAAGATGGTGACCCAGTGGGGCATGTCCCAGATTGGTCCGATGGTCATCGGCGAGAAGGAGGAGGAGGTATTCCTCGGTCGCGAAGTCACCAAGCACAGCAACGTTTCGGAGCAGACAGCGCAGACCGTGGATGCCGAGGTACGCAACATCATCCAGGAGCGTTATCAGGTAGCGCGTAACCTCATCGAGGAGAACCGCGACAAGGTCGAAATCATGGCCAAGGCCCTGCTGCGCTTCGAGACCCTGGACGCCAACCAAGTGAACGACATCATGGCCGGACGTGATCCGCGGCCGCCGGCAGACAGCTCCGGCAGCAGTCCGGCCGTCAGCAACCAGCCCGACAGCGTGGGCAATGCCGGCGCGAGTGGGATGCCGAACCTGAATCCGGGAGAACGCCCGGTATAGGCATGGCGGTGGCGGATCCCGCCCAAGGGCGCTCCCGGTGGCTGGAGCGCCCTTCTGTTATGGGCATACTCAATGCCACCCCCGACTCCTTCTCGGACGGCGGCCGATACACGACGGTGGATGCCGCCGTGGCCTGCGCCCGCCGCTTTTTCGAGCAGGGAGCCGACATCATCGACATCGGTGCCGAATCCACCCGCCCGGGCGCTCCGGTAGTGGACGAAAAAACCGAAATGGCGCGCCTTCTGCCCGTCGTCGAGGCGGTGGCGGCCAGCGTTCCCCTCCCGATCTCTATCGATACCCGCCGCGCCCGCGTCATGCGTGCCGCGCACGCCCTGGGGGCGTGCATGATGAACGACGTCAGCGCCCTGCGCGACGATCCCGAGTCCCTACGCACCGTGGCCGAACTCGGTCTCGACGTCTGCCTCATGCACCGGCGCGGAACGCCCCAGACCATGCAGGGACAGACCCACTATTCGGACGTGGTGATGGAGATTCGCGACTTCCTGGCCGAGCGCGTGCGCGTCTGTCGCGCCGCCGGTATCGCCGCCGAGCGCATCGTGCTGGATCCCGGTATCGGCTTTGCCAAGGATCTGGAAGGCAATCTGCGCCTGCTGCACCGCCTGGACGCCCTGCGCGAACTCGGGTTTCCTCTGCTCATCGGCGTTTCCCGAAAAGGCTTCATCGGCAGCCTCACGGGTGTGACAGAGCCCTCGGCACGCGACCCGGGTAGCGTCGCTGCAGCCCTGTGGATCTGGGCGCGGATCGGACCGGCCATCTTGCGCGTACACGACGTGGGGGCTACGGTACAGGCACTGCGCGTGTGGGCGGCCCTCGACGCAGATCTGGACCCGAACCCCAAAAAAGGATAAGGCATGGCACGACAGTTTTTTGGCACCGATGGCGTTCGCGGGCGCGTGGGCGATTTGCCCATGCATCCCGAGTGGGTACTTCGTCTGGGTTGGGCAGCGGGGCACGTGCTCACCGCCGGCGCCCCAGGGCGACCACGGGTCGTCATCGGCAAGGATACCCGCCTGTCCGGCTATCTGCTGGAGTCCGCCCTGGAATCCGGTCTTGCCGCTGCGGGGGTAGATGTCCTCCTGGTGGGGCCTTTGCCCACGCCCGCCATCGCCTATCTCACGCGCACCCTGCGGGCCGATGCCGGTATCGTCATCAGCGCTTCCCACAATCCCTTTCCCGACAACGGCATCAAGTTCTTTTCGGGCGACGGTCTGAAGCTTGCCGATGAGATCGAAGAGGCCATCGAGGCGCGCATGACCCTGCCCCTGACCCTGCCCGACGCCGACCGCCTGGGCAAGGCGCGGCGTGTGGACGATGCCGCCGGACGCTATGTGGAATTCTGCAAGACCACCTTTCCGGGCGATCTCGATCTGCGCGGTCTACGGCTGGTGCTGGATTGTGCCCATGGCGCCACCTACAAGGTCGCACCCATGGTGTTCGCCGAGCTCGGTGCCCAGATCGAGGCTATCGGCGTCCATCCCGATGGCCTCAATATCAACGACGAGGTCGGCTCCACCGCGCCGGAGCTTCTGCGCAGTCAGGTGGTAGCCAGCGGCGCCGACATGGGCATCGCCTTCGATGGCGACGGCGACCGCCTGCTGCTGGTAGACGGCGAGGGTGAACTCTGGGACGGCGACAGCATCCTCTGGCTTTTGGCGCGCGAGATGCGGGAGACCGGCCAGCTGCCCGGGGTAGTGGGTACGGTGATGAGCAATCTGGCCCTGGAACAGGCCTTCGCCCAGTGGGGGGTGCCTTTTGTGCGGGCGGCCGTTGGCGATCGCTACGTGTTGGAGCAGATGCGTGCGCTCTCCTACCCCCTGGGGGGCGAGTCTTCCGGTCACATCATCACTCCCGCCAATACCACCGGCGACGGCATCCTCGCCGCTTTGCAGGTGCTGGCCATCGTCCAGCGGCGCTGTCAGCCCCTGCACGTCCTGCGTGGCGATTTTCGCCTGGCGCCGCAGATCCTGCGCAGTCTACCCATCGCCTCCGCTCGCGAGTTCCTCAAGGACGCCACGGTGCGGGCAGCCATCGCTCAGGCCGAAGCCGAGCTCTGGCAACGGGGACGTCTGCTGGTGCGCCCCTCGGGCACCGAGCCGCTCCTGCGGATCATGGTGGAGGCTGCGGATCGGGCGACCGCCGAAGCCGTGGCAAGCCGCCTGAGCGATCAACTCATGCAGCTCCACCGCGAACGCACCGGAGTCTGTGCGGCAAATTGACCACCCTGGGCGGAGCCTTTACACTCGGCCCCTTGATCAGGATATAGCGATAAGAGGAAACCGACGCGTGCGCCCCATCATGGTAGCGGGAAATTGGAAGATGCACGGGCTCAGTGCCGATGCCCAGCATCTCACACAGTCCATCCTGGACGCGGGACTCGAGCCCACCGTACCTGAGATCGTACTGTTTCCACCTTTCACACTCCTGCACACGGTATCTCAGGTGGCCAAAGGGACCGCCCTACGCTGGGGCGGACAGAACCTCTTCTGGGAAAACCAGGGCGCCTACACCGGCGAGATCTCTGGCTCCATGCTTCGAGACATGGGCTGTCGCTATGTTCTGGTGGGCCACTCGGAGCGGCGCGCGCTCTTTGGCGAAAGCGATGCCGTCGTGCTGCGCAAGGCTCAGGCCGCCCTGCATTCCGGTCTCATCCCGGTGATCTGCGTCGGCGAGACGGGAGCCGAACGGGAACATGGGAAGACTACTGAAGTACTGCGGCGCCAGATCGAGGCACTAGCCCCGGTGCTGGAACACCAGGGCAGCGGCCATCAGCCTCATGTTGTCATCGCCTACGAGCCGGTCTGGGCCATTGGCACCGGCCAGACGGCCACGCCGGAGCAGGCACAGGAGGCGCACGCCTTCATCCGCGCCGTCGTGGCGGAGCATGCCCAGGCCCTGGCCAAGAAGCTGCTCATCCTCTACGGCGGGAGCGTCAAGGCCAACAACGCTGCCGCCCTTTTTGCCGCTGAGGATATCGACGGCGGGCTGGTGGGTGGCGCCTCTTTGCAGGCCGGTGAGTTCATCCAGATCTGTCGGGCCGCCCACAGCGTCGGCCGAGGAGTTTGAAGCGACATGTACGATTTTCTCCTGATTCTGCAAGTCATCATCTGCGTGGTACTGGTAGGTCTGGTATTGATCCAGAAAGGCCAGGGCGCGGATATCGGCGCCGTCTTCGGCGGCGGCGGCTCCCAGACGGTCTTCGGCGCACGCGGTGCCGGCAATTTCCTGAGTCACACCACGGCCGTGGTGGGTGCACTCTTCTTCCTCAATAGCCTGGGACTCGCCTACCTTTCCGATCACGCCAGTCGTTCCGTCAGCTCCGGCATTGCCCTTCCGGCGGCGTCGGCGCCGGCCAGCTCCGCGGCCGCTACAGCCGCCCCAAATGTCAGCAAGAATACGGCTGCCGGTGCCCCTGCAGCGCCCGCGGTCAGCAGCTCTGCCGCCGTCCCGTCCGCATCCACGCAGAGCGCCCCCAAGCCTTGACCTTGGTCTTGGAGCATGAGACATTTGTGTCATAGCCGAAGTGGTGAAATCTGGTAGACACACCGTCTTGAGGGGGCGGCGGCGCAAGCCATGCCGGTTCGAGTCCGGCCTTCGGCACCAAACACAGCCCAAGTGGCTGTTTTTTTGTCTCTGGGCTTTTCCACAGCGTTGATTATACAGATAAAAATTATTTTATGACTTCCTGGTGAAGTCCGGAATTCGGCGGAGGGGTGTAGCGGATGTTGGATCACTATCTACCCGTACTCATTTTCTTGCTGGTCGCTCTGCTGGTGGGCGTCATACCGCTGTGGCTGGGCTCCAACCTGGGTCCCAAACGGCCGGACAGTGAAAAACTCTCTCCCTACGAATGCGGCTTCGAGGCCTTCGAGGACGCTCGCGTCAAATTCGATGTGCGCTATTACCTGGTCGCCATTCTTTTCATTCTGTTCGATCTGGAAATCGCTTTTCTTTTTCCCTGGGCCGTGGTCTTCGATGCCATTGGCATGACGGGCTTCGTGGCGATGATGATCTTCCTGGCCATCCTCGTAGTGGGCTTCATTTACGAGTGGAAGAAGGGGGCGCTGGAATGGGAATAGAGGGCGTTCTCGAGAAGGGCTTTGTCACCACCAGTATCGATACCGTAGTCAACTGGAGTCGCACCGGATCGCTGTGGCCCATGACCTTTGGCCTGGCCTGCTGTGCGGTAGAGATGATGCATGCGGGAGCGGCGCGCTATGACCTGGATCGCTTCGGCATCATCTTTCGGCCGAGCCCCCGGCAGTCGGATGTGATGATCGTCGCCGGCACGCTCGTCAACAAGATGGCGCCAGCCCTGCGCAAGGTCTATGACCAGATGCCGGAACCCCGCTGGGTCGTGTCCATGGGGTCCTGTGCCAATGGCGGCGGCTACTACCACTATTCCTACAGTGTGGTGCGCGGTTGCGATCGCATCGTGCCGGTGGATGTCTACGTGCCGGGCTGTCCACCCACGGCAGAGGCCCTGCTCTTCGGGCTCATCCAGCTGCAGAAGAAGATCCGTCGCACCAACACCATTGCCAGGTGAACGATGAGCGAAAGCATCGACGATACCAGCCAGATCCCTCTGGCGGAGTTGGGGCAGCGACTGCGCCACAGTCGGGTGGATCGTGGTGAGCTGACCGTGGAGCTGGAGCGGGACGGCCTGCTCGAGAGTCTCCGTTTTCTGCGCGATGACCCGCGCTGCGACTTTCAGCAGCTCATCGACCTCTGCGGAGTGGATTACTCCGAGTACGGCGAAGGCGCCTGGACTGGGCCGCGTTTTGCCGTGGTTTATCACCTGCTCTCTCTCCATCACCACCGTCGCCTGCGTGTGCGCGTGTATCTGGATGAGGAACTGCCGATCCTGCCTTCGGCGGTAGAGATCTGGCCAGCGGCCAACTGGTTCGAGCGCGAAGCCTTCGATCTCTTTGGTTTCCTCTTCGATGGTCATCCGGATCTGCGGCGGATTCTGACGGATTACGGTTTTGTGGGACACCCTTTCCGCAAGGATTTTCCCCTGGTGGGGACGGTGGAGATGCGCTACGACGCCGATCAGCGTCGGGTCGTGTACGAGCCCACCCGCACGGAAGAGCGGGTGGTGGTGCCGCGGATACTGCGGATCGGTGAGGAGGGGCGCTACGATGCCGGAAATCAATAACTTCACCATGAATTTCGGGCCGCAGCATCCTTCGGCCCACGGCGTGCTGCGTCTGGTCCTGGAGCTGGACGGTGAGGTCATCGAACGGGCCGACCCGCACATCGGTCTGCTCCACCGTGCCACCGAAAAGCTGGCGGAGCACAAGACCTATCTGCAGAACCTGCCCTACATGGATCGTCTCGACTACGTCTCGATGATGTGCAACGAGCACGCCTATTGTCGCGCGGTGGAGAAGCTCCTCGGGGTGGAGATACCTATCCGCGCCCAGTACATCCGCACCATGTTCGACGAGATCACGCGCATCCTCAACCACCTCCTGTGGCTGGGGGCCTACGCCCTGGACGTCGGTGCGATGAGTGTGTTCCTGTACTGTTTCCGTGAGCGGGAAGACCTCATGGACGTCTATGAGGCGGTCTCTGGGGCGCGCATGCACGCCGCCTATTACCGTCCGGGCGGGGTGTATCGTGACCTGCCGGAGCGCATGCCCCAGTATGAGCCCTCGCCCTATCGCGATGCCCGGCGCCTGGCGGAGCTCAATGCCAACCGCCAGGGCAGCGTGTTGGATTTCATCGAGGATTTCACGCGCCGCTTCCCGGGCTACGTGGACGAGTACGAGACCTTGCTCACGGACAACCGCATCTGGAAGCAGCGCACCGTCGGCATCGGCGTGGTCAGTCCGGAGCGGGCCATCGCCCTGGGATTCACCGGTCCCATGCTGCGGGCCAGCGGGGTCGCTTGGGATCTGCGCCGCAGCGAACCCTACGCCGCCTACGCCGATCTGGACTTCGACATCCCCGTGGGCAAGGAAGGAGACTGCTACGATCGCTATCTCGTGCGCGTCGCCGAAATGCGCCAGAGCAACCGCATCATCGCTCAGTGCGTGGATTGGCTGCGGCGCAACCCCGGGCCCGTCATCGTCGACGACTACAAGATCGCGCCACCACCGCGCGAGACCATGAAGACCAGCATGGAGGCCCTGATCCATCACTTCAAGCTTTTCACCGAGGGCATGGCGGTGCCACCCGGCGAAGTTTACGCCGCCGTCGAGGCGCCCAAGGGTGAATTCGGCATTTATATGGTCTCGGATGGGGCCAACAAGCCCTATCGCATGAAAATCCGGGCACCGGGTTTCCCGCACCTTGCGGCCATGGACGAAATGGCCCGGGGTCACATGATTGCGGACGTGGTGGCCATCCTCGCCACCATGGACATCGTCTTCGGCGAAATCGACAGGTAAGGCCATGCTCTCCGATCAAGCTCTCGCTGCCATCGCTGCCGAACGGCGCAAGTATCCGGCCGATCAAGCCCGCTCTGCTCTCCTGGCGGCCCTGCGTATTGCCCAGGAAGAACACGGCTGGCTGCCGACGGAACTCATCGAGGAAGTGGCTCAGGTTCTGGAGATCCCGAGTATCCAGGCCTTCGAGGTCGCCACCTTCTACACGATGTACGACCTGAAACCCGTGGGCAAGCACAAGCTCTGCGTCTGCGGCAGCGTTTCCTGCTTTCTCAACGGTTCCGACGATATCCTGGCGCACCTGCAGAAGCGCCTGGGCATCGGCATCGGCGAAACCACGGCGGATGGACTGTTCACCCTGCAGGAAGTGGAGTGCCTGGGTGCCTGCAAGGACGCCCCGGTCCTGCATCTGGGCGACCAATACCTGGAACGTCTGACCCCGGAGGGCATCGATGCCCTCATCGAGCAACTGCGCGGAGGATCGAGCGATGTACGTTAACGGCGTTACCCTCAAGAATCGCGGCATCCCGGATTCCCATCGCCTGTCGGTCTACGAATCGACGGGCGGCTATCAGGCACTGCGCAAGATCTTCAGCGAACAGGTCACCCCAGAGCAGGTGATCGCCGAGATGAAGACCTCGGCCCTGCGCGGACGCGGCGGCGCAGGCTTCCCCACGGGTCTCAAATGGAGTTTCATGCCCAAGGGAGTGTCGGGCACCAAGTATCTGCTCTGCAATGCCGACGAGGGAGAACCCGGCACCTGCAAGGACCGCGACATCATGCGCTATGAGCCGCACCGACTCATAGAGGGCATGATCATCGGTGCCTACGCCATGGGTGCCCGTGCCGGCTACATCTTCATTCGCGGCGAGTTCATCGAGCCCATCCGGCGGGTCGAGGCGGCCCTGGAAGAGGCCTATGCCGCCGGCTTTCTGGGCGAGCGCATCCTGGGCCAGGACTTTTCCTTCGATCTCTACGTCTATCGCGGCGCCGGTGCCTACATCTGCGGCGAGGAGACGGCGCTGATGGAGGCCTTGGAAGGCAAGAAGGGCCAGCCCCGGTTCAAGCCGCCCTTCCCGGCCAGCTATGGCCTCTACGGTCGCCCCACCACCATCAACAATGTCGAGACCTTTGCCTCGGTACCGGACATCATCGTCCACGGCGGCCAGTGGTTTCTGGAACTCGGCAAAGCCAACAACGGCGGCACCAAGATTTTCTCGGTCACGGGTCACGTGCAGCGTCCCGGCAATTACGAGGTGCCCATGGGCACGCCCTTTCCGGAACTGCTGGAGATGGCGGGCGGCCTGCGCCCAGGGCGGAGTCTGAAGGCGGTGATCCCTGGCGGCACCAGCACCGCCATGCTCGCCGGCGATACCATGATGGACTGCACCATGGACTACGACTCCATCGCCAAGGCCGGCTCGGCCCTGGGGGCTGGCTCGGTGATCGTCATCGACGACAGCGTCTGCATCGTCCGCGTGGTGGAGCGTATTGCCCGCTTCTACATGCACGAGTCCTGTGGCCAGTGCACACCCTGCCGCGAGGGCATGGGCTGGCTCTGGCGGGTGATGCACCGCATCGAGAACGGTCAAGGTCGGGCCCAGGATATCGAATTGCTCCTCAATGTCGGCTCACGCATCGAGGGTCGCACCATCTGCGCCCTGGCCGATGGCGGTGTGGCGCCCGTGGTGAGCTCCATCAAGCTGTTCCGTGAGGAGTACGAGCACCACATCCGGCACGGGCAGTGTCTGGTGGGACAGCGGAGGGCTGCCTGATGCCACACATCGAGATCGATGGCCGGGAGCTGGACGTCGCCGCCGGCACCACCATCCTCGAGGCGGCGCGGCAGCTGGGCATCTACATCCCGGTCTTCTGCTACCACCCCAAGCTGTCCATCGCCGCCAATTGCCGCATGTGTCTGGTGGATGTGGAAAAGCAGTGGAAGCCCCTGCCCGCCTGCGCCACCCCTTGCGCCGACGGTATGAAGATCCAGACCCGTTCGGCCAAGGCCAAGGCGGCGCAGCAGGGTGTCCTGGAGTTCCTGCTCATCAATCACCCTCTGGATTGCCCGGTCTGCGACCAGGGGGGTGAGTGCCCCCTGCAGGACATCACCATGGGCTACGCCAATCCCCACAGCTTCTACCAGGAAGAGAAGCGGGTGGTGGCGGACAAGGATATCGGTCCGCTCATCGCCACGGAAATGACCCGCTGCATCCAGTGCACCCGCTGCGTGCGCTTTGGCCAGGAAATTGCCGGCGTCATGGAGCTGGGGGTGGTGGGTCGCGGTGAGAAGGAAGCCATCAGCACTTACGTGTCCAAGGCCGTATCCTCGGAACTGTCGGGCAACATGATCGACCTCTGCCCCGTCGGTGCCCTGACCAGTAAACCCTTTCGCTACAAGGCGCGCTCCTGGGAACTGAAGCACACTCCCAGCCTCTGCCCCCACTGTTCCACGGGCTGCAACACCGATGTGCAGAGTCTTGGCAAGGACGTGCTGCGGGTGCTGCCGCGCGCCAACGAGAGCGTCAACGAAGAATGGATCTGCGACAAGGGTCGCTTTGCCTACGCCGGCCTCAGCGCCGAGGACCGGGGCCTCACGCCGCTGCTGCGCGTCAACGGCCGTCTGCAGGCCGCAAGCTGGGGCGAGGCCCTGCAAGCGGCGGCGGGGGGGCTCGAGAGCGTCGTCCGTAAGCACGGCCCCGAGGCCATTGCCGCCCTCATCTCTCCCGAGAGCAGCAATGAGGAGCTCTTTCTTTTTCAGGCCCTGTTCCGGGCCTTGGGGGTGACTCATATCGAGCATCGCCTGCGGCAGACGGATTTCCGCGCCGACGCGGCCATGCCGCTCTATCCCGCCCTCAACATGAGCCTGGAGGATCTGGAGCGGGAGCGCACCATCCTCCTCTGCCACGCCTTCCCCCGGGAACAGCAGCCTCTGACCAACCATCGCCTGCGCAAGGCGGCCCTTGCTGGCGCCACGATCTATGCCATCGACACGGTGCTACGGCCCTTCAATTTTCCAGTGCAGGGACTCTGTCCGGAAACGGGGGACGACCTGGGTACCTACCGGCGCCTGGAGGAACTGCTGCAGGGCGCTACGGCACGGGCCGAGGAAGGGGCGCTGGCACGCTTGGCCACGGCCCTGCGCGAGACAGAGGATCCCCTGCTGCTCATCGGCAACGATGCCCTGCAGCATCCCCAAGCGGCCGAGCTGCTGCGGGCGATCCAGGGCGTGGCCACGGCGGCCGGGGCGCGACTGGGCTGGCTGGCCAATGCCGGCAACGCCGCCGGTGCCTGGCTCCTGGGTTGCGTCCCTCACCGCCGCCCGGGGGGCGAGACCGTACCGGGTCAGCGCACACCCAGCTGGTCCACAGCGCACAAGGCTTTCGTGCTCTACGGTGTCGAGCCGGAGTACGACAGTCTGGCCGTGGAAGCGGCACAACAGGCCTTGCAGGAAGCCGAGTTCGTGCTCGCCCTGGGACATTTCACCGGCAACCTGCCGGAGCAGGTCCAGGTCTTCCTGCCCCTGGCCAGCTGGGCCGAGAGCGCCGGCAGCTTCATCAACAACGAGGGACGCCTGCAGAGCTATCGCGCTGCGGTGAAGCCCGCCGGTGAGGCGCGGCCCGGCTGGAAGGTTCTGCGTGTGCTGGCGGATCATCTGGGAGTTGCGGGCCTTGCCTTCAACGATCTGGATGAGGTGCAGTCGGCCTGGCAAGGCGCTTTGGGAGATTTTCCTCTGGACGTGCCTGCCTTTGCCGCGTTTCCAGAGCTGGCCCCGGAAGCGGCCGCGCCGCTGCCCGAAGGGCATCTGCGCCTCTTGGGTGACTGGACCATCTACACCGCCGATCCCCTGGTCCGGCGCGCCGCGCCGCTGCGACGTCCTGCCGTCTGCCGCATGCATCCGCAAGATCTCCAGGCACGGGGGCTTGGGAGCGTGATCGAACTGCGCCGGGCGGGACGACCGGTGGTGACCCTGCCGGTACAGGCCGACGCCAGTGTGCCGCGAGGCTGCCTGTGGCTCCCCCTGGGTACCGCCGAGAGTGTCGCTTTGGGCGGCCTGCAGAGCTCCTGTACCGTGGGTCGTGCGTCCAGCCGGCAGGCGATCTGAAGGAGCGTTCATGGTCTTTGCCCATCTCACCTCGACCCCCTGGTGGCCGGCTCTCTGGTCCCTGCTGAAGATCGTTTTCGTCCTGGTTCCGCTGCTCGCTGCCGTTGCCTACCTGACGCTGGCGGAACGCAAGGTTATCGGTTACATGCAGATTCGACTCGGGCCCAATCGGGTGGGCTTCCGCGGCCTGCTGCAGCCCATCGCCGACGCCTTGAAGTTGCTCTTCAAGGAAGTGGTGATCCCCACCAATGCCAACCGCTTCCTCTTTCTGACGGCGCCGGTGCTGGCTTTCGTGCCGGCCATGCTGGTCTGGGCTGCGGTACCCTTCGGTCCCGATGTCGCCATCGCCAACATGAATGCCGGGCTGCTCTATGTACTGGCGGTTGCCGGTCTTGGCGTCTATGGAATCATCGTCGCCGGCTGGGCGTCCAACTCCAAGTATGCCTTCTTGGGCGCCATGCGGGCCGCAGCCCAGCTCGTCGCCTACGAAATCGCCATGGGCTTCGCCCTGGTGGGGGTGCTGATGGTGGCCCAGAGCCTGAATCTCAGCAAGATCGTTGAGGCGCAGGCTGGGGGGGGCTTCTGGTCCTGGTACTGGTTGCCCCTGTTTCCCTTCTTCCTGGTGTATTTCATCTCGGGGGTAGCCGAAACCAATCGCGCCCCCTTCGATGTCGCCGAGGGTGAGTCGGAGATCGTCGCCGGTTTTCACGTTGAGTATTCGGGCATGGGCTTTGCCCTCTTTTTCCTGGCCGAATACGCCAACATGATCTTCGTCTCCATCCTGACCTCGGTGCTGTTTCTGGGCGGCTGGTACCCGCCACTGGCCATTGCGCCCTTTACCTGGGTGCCGGGCATCGTCTGGCTGTTGCTGAAGACCGCCTTCCTGCTCTACGTCTTTCTCTGGATTCGTGCCACTTTTCCACGGTATCGTTACGATCAGATCATGCGGCTCGGATGGAAGGTGTTCATCCCGGTGACCATCGCCTGGATCGTGGTCATCGGCATTGCCCTGGAAACGCCGTTACGAAGCCTCTTGCGCTAGAGAGAAGCCACCATGCAGATACGTCCCAAACAGTGGTTCCAAAGCTTTTTCCTGACCGAGCTCCTGCGTGGCATGCAGCTGACCGGGCGCTATTTCTTCGGCCGCAAGTTCACGGTGCAGTATCCCGAGGAGAGAACGCCGCAATCACCCCGGTTTCGGGGGCTGCACGCGCTGCGGCGCTACGAGAACGGCGAGGAGCGCTGCATCTCCTGCAAGCTCTGTGAGGCGGTCTGTCCGGCCTTGGCCATCACCATCCGTGGCGAGGAACGCGCCGACGGTACCCGCCGTACCACGGTCTACGACATCGACCTCAGTAAGTGCATCTTCTGCGGGCTGTGCGAGGAATCCTGTCCCGTGGACTCCATCGTCGAGAGCCGGGTCCTGGACTATCATGCCGAGACACGCTCGGAACTCCTCTACAACAAGGATCGGCTGCTGGCCAACGGCGACCGTCTGGAACGGCAGCTGGCCGAAGATCGGGCGGCTGACCGCCCCTACCGCTGAGGGAGTGGGCGGATGTCGGTAACGTCCCTGCTTTTCTATGTGTTTTCGGCCGTTCTGCTGCTGTCGGCGCTGTTGGTCATCACCGCCCGCAATCCGGTTTACGCCAGCCTGTATCTGGTGCTGGCCTTCTTCAACGCCGCGGCGCTGTTTCTGCTTCTGGGGGCGGAGTTTCTCGGCCTGATCCTGATCCTCGTCTACGTGGGCGCGGTGATGGTGCTTTTCCTGTTCGTGGTGATGATGCTGGACATCAATCTCGCGCGCCTGCAGGAGGGCTTTCTGCACTACCTGCCCTTGGGGCTTGCGGTGGCCATCCTGGGGGTGCTGGAGCTCGCCGCCGTGTTCTGGACCGCGCCCCTGGGGCACATCCCCGCCCCCGGGGCCGTGCCGGCCGACGCGGACAACACCCGGGCTCTGGGCGAACTGCTCTACACGCACTATCTGTATCCCTTTGAGATCGCCGCCGTGATCCTGCTCATCGCCATCATTGCCGCCATTGCCCTGACTCTGCGGCGGCGGCCCCAGAGCAAGACTCAGGATATCGGTCGCCAGCTGGCGGTGAAGGTCAGCGAGCGACTGCGCCTCGTGGACTTGCGGAGGCCGCGGCCATGAGTGGCCAGCCCACCCTTGCGGCCTGGCTGATACTGGGCGCCCTGCTCTTTTCCATCGGTGTGGTCGGTATTTTTCTCAATCGCAAGAATGTCATCATCCTGCTCATGGCCATCGAGATCCTGCTGCTCGCCGTGAATATCAATTTCGTGGCTTTTTCCCGCTATCTCGGCAATCTCGAAGGACAGATCTTCGTGTTCTTCATCCTGACGGTAGCCGCGGCCGAGGCGGCCATCGGTCTGGCTATCCTGGTGGTGTACTTCCGCAAGCGTCACAGCATCAACGTAGACGACATCGACGAATTACGGGGCTAGTATGTGGATTTTCCAATGGCTGCATGGGCTCAACCCTCTCTTTGTCTATCTTCTGATCCCGCTCGCCCCGCTCGCAGGCGCTTTGATCGCCGGTCTTCTCGGTTGGAAGTTGCAGGAACGGGCCCACTGGTTTCCCATTCTCGGCGTCGCCTTGTCTTTTTTCCTGTCGCTGCACGTCCTTTGGCAGAGCACTCAGGGCATCGGCTTTTACGGCAATGTCTATACCTGGGGTGTGCTCGGGAATCTGCCCGTTTCCATTGGTTTTGATATCGACAGTCTTACGGCGCTAATGCTGGTGGTGGTGACCTTCGTGTCTTTGTGCGTGCACATCTACACCATCGGCTACATGCACGGCGACCCAGGCTATGCGCGCTTTTTCAGCTACATCGCCCTGTTCACCTTCAGCATGTTGATGCTGGTGATGAGCAACAACTTCCTGCAGCTCTTCTTCGGTTGGGAAGCGGTGGGACTCGTCTCCTATCTGCTCATCGGTTTCTGGTTCAACCGCGAGAGCGCCAATCAGGCGGCGCTCAAGGCTTTTCTGGTCAACCGTGTGGGCGACTTCGGTTTTCTCCTGGGAATTGCCGCCGTCTATCACTATTGCGGCAGCCTCGACTATCGCACCGTCTTCGCCGCGGTCCCCAGTCTCGTGGGCCAGACGGTGGAGATCCTTCCCGGCCACCATTGGTCGGTACTGACCTGGATCGCCATTCTGCTCTTCATCGGCGCCATGGGTAAGTCGGCTCAGGTGCCGCTGCACGTGTGGCTGCCGGAATCCATGGAAGGTCCAACCCCCATCTCTGCCTTGATCCACGCCGCCACCATGGTGACGGCCGGTATCTTCATGGTGGCGCGGATGTCGCCCATCTATGAGGCGTCCACCACGGCGCTCTCCGTCATTCTTCTCATCGGCGCCATCACCGCCCTGTCCATGGGGCTTATCGGTCTCGTGCAGAACGACATCAAACGCATCATCGCCTACTCCACTCTGTCGCAGTTGGGCTATATGACGGCGGCACTCGGGGCCTCGGCCTTCTCGGCGGCCATCTTTCATCTGATGACCCATGCCTTCTTCAAGGCACTGCTCTTTCTGGCCGCAGGCTCGGTCATCCACGCCATGGCCAACGAACAGGATATCCGCAAGATGGGGGGTCTGCGCCGCTACATGCCCATCACCTACCTCACTTTCCTGATCGGCAGCCTGGCACTGGCGGGTATACCGCCCTTCTCCGGCTTCTTCAGCAAGGATCTCATCATCGAGGCCGTGGGCCTGTCCCGGATCCCCGGCGCTGGCTGGGCCCACGTCTTCCTCATCCTGGGGGTAGTGGTTACGGCCTTGTACACTTTTCGCATGTTCTTTCTGGTCTTCCACGGTGCGCCGCGGATGGACGAACATACCCGGGCACACCTGCACGAATCGCCCTGGGTCATCACCCTGCCCCTGCTCGCCCTCAGTGTGCCGGCGGTCTACGCCGGCTGGGCCTACATCGGGCCGGTGGGGCTCGGGCACTTTCTCGACAGCTCCTTGACCATTCGGCCGAGTCTGGACACCGTGGCGGAGATCTCCGCGCACTGGCAGGGCGCCTCGGCCTTCGTGCTCGAGGGTCTGACGGCCTGGCCTTTCTGGCTGGCCCTGCTGGGTATTGCCCTGGCGGCCTATTTCTATGCCTGGCGCGGCGGTGTACCGGCGAGTCTCAGCCGCATCCTGACGCCCTTCTCCTGGATCCTGCGTCAGAAATACGGTTTCGACGCCTTCAACAACGGTATCCTGGTACCTCTGGCGCTCTGGTTCGGGCGGCGCTTCTGGCACCAGGGAGATGAACGGGTGATCGATGGCTGGTTTGTGAACGGCTCGGCCCGGGAGATCGGTCGCGCCGCCCTGTCCTGGCGTCGCCTGCAGAGCGGTTACATCTACCACTACGCTTTTGCCATGATCATCGGCCTGGTCCTGTTCATGAGCTATTTCATGATCTGGAGGGGCTAAGACGTGGGGACCCAAGCTTTGTTGAGTCAATCCATCTGGGTGCCCATCGCCTTCGGCGTTCTGGTACTGGCGGTGGGCGACCGCCGCACCACCCTGGTCAAATGGCTGGCCCTGCTGGGCTCCACGGTGACCTTTGTCATCACCCTGGAGCTCCTGGCGGGCTTCGACACCCACACCGCCGCCATGCAGTTTGTGGAGCGGGTGCCCTGGATTCCCTCCCTGAACATCGATTATCACCTGGGGGTGGACGGCATTTCCCTGTGGTTTGTGTTGCTCACCAGCTTTCTTACCATCCTCGTGGTGATCAGCTCCTGGACCAACGTGCATCGGCGCCTTGCGCAGTTTCTGGGGGCCTTCCTGATCATGGATGGCCTGATGATCGGGGTGTTCTGCGCTCTGGATGCCATCCTCTTCTACTTTTTCTGGGAGGCCACCCTTATCCCCATGTTCCTCATCATCGGGGTCTGGGGTGGTCCGCGGCGGGTCTACGCCACCATCAAGTTCTTTCTGTATACCTTTCTGGGCTCGGTGCTGATGCTGGTGGCCCTCCTGTACCTGCATTTTCACAGCGGTGGCAGTTTCAATCTGCTCACCTTCCAGAACACGCCCTTGGGTCTGGCCGCCCAGACCTGGATCTTTCTCGCTTTTTTCCTGGCCTTTGCGGTGAAGATCCCCATGTGGCCCGTGCACACCTGGCTGCCCGATGCCCACGTCGAGGCACCCACCGCGGGTTCGGTCATCCTTGCCGCCGTGATGCTGAAGATGGGTGCCTATGGTTTCCTGCGACTGAGCCTGCCCATCACCCCCGACGCCAGTCACCATCTGGCCTGGCTGATGATCCTCCTGTCCCTCATCGCCATCGTCTATATCGCGTTGGTGGCCATCGTCCAGCAGGACATGAAGAAACTGGTGGCCTATTCCTCTATCGCCCACATGGGCTTCGTCACTCTCGGCTTTTTCGTTTTCGATGCCACGGCCGTGGAAGGGGGCATCATCCAGATGCTATCCCACGGCTTCATCAGTGCGGCCATGTTCCTCTGCATCGGCGTGCTCTACGATCGCATGCACACTCGCGATATCCATGCCTATGGCGGCGTGGCTAACGTCATGCCGATCTTTGCCAGCTTCATGATGCTCTTTGCCATGGGCAACGTGGGCCTGCCGGGTACTTCGGGCTTTGTGGGTGAATTCATGGTGGTACTGGGCACCTATCAGGTCAACCCATGGGCTGCCATCATCGCCGCGACCGGTCTGATCACGGGCGCCGGCTATACCCTCTGGCTCTTCAAGCGGGTCATGTTCGGCGGTGTCATTCATCGCGAGGTCGCCGCGCTGACCGATCTCAATGCACAGGAGTTCCTGGTGCTGGGGTCACTGGCGGTGCTCACCCTGCTCATGGGCGTTTGGCCGGCGCCTTTTCTCGACATCGTCCACACCTCTGTCCAGCATCTGCTGACGCAGGTGGCCGCCAGCAAGATTCCCGGTTGAAGGAGCTCTCGATGCCCACCCTCATGCACCATTGGACCTTTGCCATCCCGGAAATCTGGGTTCTGGTCATGGCTTGCGCGGTCTTGTTGGTCGACCTGTTCTGGGGACATCGCAGTCCACACCTGGCGCCGGTGCTGAGCGTCGTGACGATTCTGGGAGCCATGCTGCTGACCACGGCACAATGGGGTCTCAGTGGCTCCAGCTTTGCCGGCCAGTTGCTCCTCGATCCCTTCACCATCGTCGCCGAACTGTCGGTGGAGCTGCTGAGCCTCTTGGTGCTTCTGTACTCGCCGCGCTATCTGCGCGAACGCGGCCTGTACCGCGGCGAGGTCTTCGTCCTCCTGCTTTTTGCCCTGCTGGGCAGCATGATCATGATCTCTGGGGGAAATCTCCTGACCCTGTATCTGGGCCTTGAGCTGCTGGCCTTGAGCCAGTACGCCCTGGTTGCCCTGCAGCGGGACAATCCGCGGGCCGTGGAAGCGGCGCTGAAATACTTCATCCTTGGAGCCCTGGCCTCGGGCCTGCTGTTGTACGGTATGTCGCTGCTCTATGGACTGACGGGAAGCCTCGACATCGCCCAGATTGCGCAGGGTCTCGTCAATGTCGGTGCCGACAACTTCGTGTTGACCATGGCTCTGGTCTTTGTGGTGGCGGGTATCGCCTTCAAGCTCGGTGCCGCTCCCTTTCACATGTGGATTCCCGACGCCTACCAGGGTGCACCGACGGTCATGACCCTGTTCATGGCCACGGCCCCGAAGGTGGCCGCCTTTGCCTTGGTCATCCGCATCCTGGCGCAGGGCAATGCCGGCGCGGTCGAGATCTGGCAGCAGATTTTCGTAGCCCTGGCCATCGCTTCCCTGCTCATCGGTAACGTGGTCGCCATTGCTCAGAGTAATCTCAAGCGCATGCTCGCCTACTCCACCGTCAGCAACGTCGGATTCCTGTCTCTGGGCATCGTCGCCGGCAACGCCAATGGGTTGGCCAGCGCCTTTTATTACGTGCTGGTCTATGCACTGATGGCGGCGGCGGGTTTCGGCATGATACTGCTGCTCAGTCGAGAAGGCTTCGAGGCCGAGAACATTGCCGATTTCGCCGGCCTCGCCCAGCGTCGGCCCTGGTATGCCCTGCTCATGCTCATCATCATGTTCTCCATGGCCGGGGTGCCGCCCACGGTGGGCTTCACGGCCAAACTTGCCGTCTTCCAGGCTCTCGTGCAGGCGGGCTATGTACCCCTGGCGGTCTTTGCGATCCTGATGGCTGTGGTTGGCGCTTTCTATTACCTGCGTGTGGTCAAGGTCATGTATTTTGACCCCGTCCCGGAGAATGCCCCGCAGCTTGCTCGGGATGGCCTGGCCAGCGCCGTACTCAGTGTCAACAGTGTGGCACTCTTGTTGCTTGGAATACTGCCGGGGGCCTTGCTCGCCACCTGTTTCCATGCCCTTCAAGGAGTCCTGTGATGTCTTTGCAGCACTGGTCGCTGATCTACATCCTCATTGCCTTCCTGGCCGCCAATCTGCCCTGGCTGAGCTCGCGCCGCTTCATCGTCGGTCCGCCGGGAGAAAAGTCCCTGGTCTGGTACCTCGGCGAATGGCTGGCCATGTATTTCTTGGCGGGACTCATCGGGATGGGTATGGAATGGAAACTGGACGGCCAGCTCAGTCCCCAGGGCTGGGAGTTCTACGTCATCGCCCTGTGCATGTTCGCGGTCTTTGCCATCCCGGGCTTCATCTGGCGCTTCAATGTCCTGCCCCTGTTGAGAAAATCTTGACGGAGCAGGGACAGCTTGCTATCTTCGCGCTCTCCAGGCGCGTAGCTCAGGGGGAGAGCGCTACCTTGACACGGTAGAGGTCGGCGGTTCGAAACCGCCCGTGCCTACCACATTCGGCATCAGAAGGGCCCGCACCAGGAGGCTTTCCTCGCTGGTGCTTTTTCTTTGGAGGCAGCATGCCCGACATACGCTTACCCGACGGCACGGTACGGTCGTTCCCGGCCACCGTCACAGGTATGGAGCTGGCGGAGAGTATTGGCAAGGGCCTGGCCAAGGCGGCCGTGGCCATGCGTGTGAACGGGCAGCTGCAGGACCTTTCTCGACCCATTACGGCCGATGCCGAGGTTCACATCGTCACCAAGGATGCGCCCGAGGGTCTCGAGATTCTGCGCCACTCCACCGCGCACCTTCTGGCCCAGGCGGTACAGGATCTGTTCCCGGAGGCCCAGGTCACCATCGGGCCGGTCATCGACAACGGTTTCTATTACGATTTTGCCTATGCACGCGGTTTCACACCGGAAGACCTCGAAGCCATCGAAAAGCGCATGCGGGAGCTGGTGCGGGCGGATCTGCCCGTGCAGCGTGAGGAGGTCTCTCGAGAAGAGGCCATCGCCCGCTTCGCGAACATGGGTGAAGAGTACAAGGTCCAGATCATCCGCGATATCCCGGCTGAGGAAACCTTGACCCTCTATCATCAGGGCGACTTCGTCGATCTCTGCCGCGGGCCCCACGTGCCGCGCACCGGGGTACTCGGGGCCTTCAAACTGCTGCGGGTGGCCGGCGCCTATTGGCGGGGCGATGCCCGCAACCCCATGCTGCAGCGCATCTACGGTACCGCCTGGGCGAGCCAAAAGGACCTGGACGCATACCTCGCCCAGATGGCTGAGGCGGAGCGGCGTGATCATCGCCGCATCGGGCGTGAACTGGAACTGTTCTCCATCCAGGAGGATGCCGGCGGCGGTCTGGTCTTCTGGCACCCCCAGGGAGCCCAGATACGCAAAGTCATCGAGGATTATTGGCGCGAGGCTCACCTTCAGGGCGGTTACGCGCTGCTCTATACCCCCCACATCGCCCACGAACAGCTCTGGTTTACCTCGGGGCACAAGGATTTTTACGCCGACTCCATGTTTCAGGCCATGGAAGACGAGGGTCAGCCCTACCAGCTGAAGCCCATGAACTGCCCTTTCCACATCCTGATCTACAAGGACAAGTTGCGCTCTTACCGCGACCTGCCCATTCGCTGGGCGGAATTGGGAACGGTGTACCGCCACGAGATGTCCGGGGCTCTCCACGGCCTCATGCGGGTGCGCGGCTTTACCCAAGACGATGCCCACATCTTCTGTCGCCCGGACCAGATCGAGGAAGAGATCGCGGGCGTCCTGACCCTCACTCAAGACATCCTTGGCACCTTCGGCTTTGATCGCTATGAGATTCATCTCTCTACCCGCCCCGAACACTCCGTCGGCAGCGACGACATCTGGGAGACGGCGACCCGTGCGCTCGAGGGGGCCCTGGACCGCGCTGGCCTGGAGTATCGGGTCGACGCCGGCGGCGGTGCCTTCTATGGCCCCAAGATCGATCTCAAGATCGAGGATGCCATCGGCCGCAAGTGGCAATGCAGCACCATCCAGCTGGATTTCAATCTGCCTCAGCGCTTTGCCATGGAATACGTGGATGAAGATGGCAGTCGCCAGACCCCGATCATGGTTCATCGCGCCATCTTCGGCTCCATAGAGCGCTTCTTCGGGGTGCTCATCGAACACTATGAGGGCAAATTCCCCCTGTGGCTTGCACCTACCCAGGTCGTCGTCCTGCCCATCAGCGAGCACCAGGCCGACTACGCCCAGACGGTTCAGTCCAGCCTCGCCAGTGCAGGCCTAAGGGTTGAATCGGACTTGAGAAATGAGAAGATCGGCTATAAAATACGCGCCCACACTTTGCGCCGAGTTCCCTTCCTTGCCGTCGTGGGTGAACGCGAAAAGGCGGCGGGTGAAGTGGCGGTGCGCAGTCGCGACGGCACGGATCTGGGGAGCCTCAAGCTTGCAGATCTGGTCGCCAAGCTGAAGGCAATGGACGAGAGCCGTCAAAACGCCCTCGATTGGCAGGGCTAGGGGGAGGGTAGGACTATCGCGACGGAAAAAGAGGTCAACGTCAATCGGGAGATCACGGCCCCAAAGGTCCGTCTCATTGGCGTCGAAGGGGATCAATTGGGTATCGTGTCTCTGTTCGAGGCACTCGCGGCAGCAGAATCGGCGGAACTGGATCTGGTGGAAATCGCTCCGCAGGCCAACCCGCCCGTCTGCCGGATCATGGATTACGGAAAGTTCCGTTTTCAGGAAAGCAAGCGGCAGCATGAGGCGCGGCGCAAGCAGAAGCAGAGCCAGGTCAAGGAGATCAAGTTTCGGCCGCGTACCGACGACGCCGACTACCAGATCAAGCTGCGCAACATCGTGCGCTTCCTGGAGGACGGGGACCGAGTCAAGATCACCCTGCGTTTTCGCGGTCGCGAGATGACCCACCCCGAGTTGGGTATGGAAGTGCTCAATCGTGTGGAAAAAGATTTGCTGGAAATAGGGGTGGTTGAACAACGACCACGGATGGAAGGTCGGCAGATGGTGATGGTGATCGCGCCACGGAAGAAATAGGAGAGTATCGTGCCAAAAATGAAGACCAATCGTGGGGCCGCCAAGCGCTTCAAGCGCACCGGCTCCGGCAAGTTCAAGCATCGTCAGGCGTTCTTGAATCACATCCTGACCAAGAAGAGCACCAAGCGTAAACGTCACCTGCGCCACACCATGGTGACTTCCGGCAGCGATCAGGCCGCCCTGCGGCGGATGTTACCCTACGGCTGATGGGCTGGGGTGCCCCCGAGGCATCCATGTTGAGAGGAGTTGAGTCATGCCAAGAGTAAAACGGGGCGTCACGGCCCACGCTCGGCACAAGAAGGTGCTGAATCGTGCCAAGGGTTTCCGCGGCCAACGCAAGAGCAACTATCGCATCGCCCATCAGGCGGTGATGAAAGCGCTGACCTATGAATATCGGGATCGGCGGACCAAGAAGCGCGATTTCCGCAGCCTGTGGATCGTCCGCATCAATGCCGCAGCACGGGCCGAAGGCATGAGCTACAGTCGCTTCATGAATGGCCTCCTGCGCGCCGGCGTGCAGCTGGACCGCAAGGTGCTGGCCGATATCGCCGTACGTGATAAGGTCGCCTTCTCGCGCTTGGTGGAGTTGGCCAAGGAACAGCACAGCGCCGCGGCCTGAACGGGGACGAGGCTATGGCTGATACCGAGAGTTCCATGGCCTCCTCCACGGAGATCGCAGACCGTATTGCCGGGGCTCCCGACCTGCGGGCGCTGGAAGCCCTGCGCGTGCACTATCTGGGCAAGAAGGGTGTGCTCACCCAGGCCATACAGTCTTTGGCCAAGCTCGAGCCCGAGGCACGACGCGAGGCGGGGCAGAGGCTGAATCGGCTCAAAGGCGAAGTCCAAGATTGGCTTGAGGCACGTCGGAAGGTACTGGAGAGCCAAGCCCTGGCAGAACGTCTCAACGCCGAGAGCGTCGATATCACCCTGCCAGGACGCGCCGTGCAGCATGGCAGTCTGCACCCCATCCGACAAACGCTGCTATGGATCGAGGAATTCTTCGGCCATCTGGGTTTCGAGGTGGCCGATGGTCCCGAGATAGAGGACGACTTCCACAACTTCACAGCCCTCAACATCCCCGCGGATCACCCGGCGCGGGCCATGCACGATACCTTCTATCTGGACGACACCCACGTCCTGCGCACCCACACCTCACCGGTGCAGATACGTTATCTGGAGTCGCACGAACCGCCTCTGCGCATGATCGCCACAGGGCGAGTCTATCGACGTGACTCGGATCTTACCCACACCCCGATGTTCCATCAGGTGGAAGGCTTGTTCCTGGACGAATCCGTCAATTTTGCCGACCTGCGTGGGCTCCTGGCAGACTTTCTGCAGGCCTTCTTCAATCGTAGCGACCTGCCGGTACGCTTTCGGCCGTCCTATTTTCCGTTCACCGAACCCTCGGCGGAGGTGGATGTGGGCTGTGTCATCTGCGGTGGCGGCGGCTGCCGCGTGTGCAAGCAGACGGGCTGGCTGGAGGTTTTGGGCTGCGGTATGGTCCACCCGGCGGTCCTGGAGATGGCGGGAGTCGATAACGAGCGCTTTGCGGGATTTGCCTTTGGTCTTGGCGTCGAGCGCTTGACGATGCTGCGTCATGGGGTGAACGATCTGCGGCTCTTCTTTGAAAACGATATCCGTTTTCTCCGTCAGTTTGCCTGAGGATCGCCATGCAGATCAGTATCCAATGGTTGCGCGAGGCCTGGCTGGAGAGCGACTGGAGCAGTCAGCGTCTCGCCGATGCCCTCACCATGGGCGGAATCGAGGTGGAAGCCGTCGAACCCGCGGGTCCGAGCCTTGCCGACGTCGTCGTCGCTGTGGTGCGCGCGGTACAGCCACACCCGCAGGCGGAGAAGCTGCGGGTAGCGGAGGTGGACTGTGGCGACGGGCGTCTACGCCAGATCGTCTGCGGCGCGCCCCGGCTCTATCCCGGCCAGCGGGTGCCCCTTGCCCTGCCCGGAGCCCTGCTGCCCGGCAACGTCACCATTCGTGAAGCGGAGCTGCGCGGTGTGCGTTCCGAAGGCATGCTCTGCTCTGCCGCCGAGCTGGATCTCGCCGACGGCAGCAGCGGCCTGCTGGAACTGGATCCGCAGGCCCCCCTGGGTCAGGCACTGCACGCCTATCTGCGGCTGGACGATGAGATCCTGACCCTCGGCATCACCCCCAATCGCGGCGATGCTTTCTCCTATCTGGGGATCGCTCGAGACCTTTGCGCTCTGGGCGCTGGCCGTCTGCGTCCCTGGCAGCCCCAGACCCCGGCCTGGCCGCAGCAGCCGCAGGCAGCGGCCCTGGGCGATGCCTTGCAGATCGCGGTGGAGCCCACCGCCGCCGAGGCCTGTCCGCGCTACCACGCGCTGCTCCTGGAGGACCTGCCTACGCGCCTGCCCGACGTCCTGCGGGAACGTTTACGTCGCAGCGGTCAACGACGGGTGGCGCCGGTGGTGGACTGGCTCAATCTGCAGATGCTGGCCACGGGACAGCCCATGCACGCCTTCGACGCCGACCGCATCCAGGGCGGATTGACCGTGCGCTGGGCCCGAACGGGCGAGGTTCTGGACGCCCTGGATGGGCGCGACCTGATGCTGGAACCGGACATGCTCGTCATTGCCGATGCCCACGGGCCAGTGGCGCTGGCGGGCATCATCGGTGGACAGCGCACGGCGGTGCACGACGATACCCGCCGGATCGTCCTGGAGTCTGCGTATTTTCGGGCCAATGCGGTGCAGGGCCGAGCGCGACGTCTGAGCCTGCAGACCGAAGCAGCCACACGCTTCGAGCGCGGTGTGGACTTCCGTCTGGGTCAGCCGGCGGCCGTGGCGACGTGGCAGAGCATGGCGGACTACGCTCCCACTACCCTGCTGGCGACTGCCGTAGTTGCCGGTGCAGAACCCGATCTGCCATGGATTCCGCTACGCAGCCGACGGATCGAACGCATCCTGGGCTTTGCACCGTCGGCCCAGCGCGTTCTGGAGATTCTGGAGGCGCTGGGTTGCATGGTAGAAGTGCAGGCGGAGGGGGACTGGCGGGTACAGCCGCCCAGTCATCGACACGATCTGCGCATCGAAGCAGACCTCATCGAGGAGATCGCGCGAATCAACGGCTACGATCGTCTGCCACAGCGCCGGCCACGGGGGCTGCTGACGGCCCGACCGCCCGCGGCGGAACCGCGTTTTGAGGCGCTGCGTGCCTTTCTCATCGCTCGCGACTATCACGAGGCCATCACCTACAGTTTTATCTCGGCAGAAGCCCAGGCGCGTTTCTGTCCGGAAGAGGCACCCATCGCCCTGCGCAATCCCCTCAGCATTGACATGGGCGTGATGCGCGGCAGTCTTTGGCCCGGACTGCTGCAGGCTCTGCAATTCAACGTCAACCGCCAGCAAGAGCGGGTACGTCTCTTTGAGATGGGCCGCATCTTCCGGGGTTCTCAGCAAAGGCTGCATCTGGCCGGGGTGACACACGGCCCGACCCTGCCAGAACATTGGTCGGGATCGTCACCTTGGTGCGATTTCTTTGATATGCGCGGCGATGTCGAAGGTCTGCTCCGTCACTGGCAGAATCTGGATCTGGAATATCGGCGCAGCCGCAACCCGAATCTGCACCCCGGCCAGTCTGCGGACCTCTGGCTGGATGGGTCGCTCTTGGGTAGCATCGGTGCACTGCACCCACGCTGGCAGGACAGCTACGGTCTGGACAAGGCAGCCTTTCTCTTCTATCTAGACATGGAAGGATTGGCCGCATACAGCAAAACTCCGCGGTTCCGGCCCATCCCGTCCTATCCTGCCCTACGTCGGGATCTGGCCTTGGTGGTACCGGAGGACATCAACGCCGACCAGGTACTGCGGACGATACGCGGGGCGGCCAGCAGCGCCTTGCGGGAACTATGGATATTCGATCGCTATCAAGGTAGTCAGGTGGCGTCGGGACACTACGGACTCGGGGTCGGACTGCTCTTGCAGGAAGACGACCGAACGCTCACCGAGACGGAGATACAGGGCGAATTAGAGAGGATCCTCGCCGCACTGCAGGCACTGGGATCCATTCAGCTACGCATCTAGGGGTGAAACATGGCGGTGACCAAAGCGGAGATCGTAGATATGCTCTTCGATACCATGGGCCTGAATAAACGTGAGGCCAAAGGTATCGTCGAATCCTTTTTTGACAGCATCCGGGAAACCCTGGCGCGCGGAGAAGAGGTCAAGCTATCGGGCTTTGGCAACTTCACCCTGCGCGAAAAGAATCCCCGTCCGGGCCGAAATCCGAAGACGGGAGTGGAAATTACCATTACCGCCCGCCGAGTGGTGACCTTCCACCCCAGCCAAAAGCTCAAGGCCTATGTAAATGGCAGGTCCGAGCAGCAAAGCTAAAACGGGCAAGCTGGAACCACTGCCCGATATCCCCGACAAACGCTACTTCTCCATCAGTGAGGCGGCGCAACTCTGTGGTGTGAAGGCGCACGTACTGCGCTACTGGGAACAGGAATTCCCGCAGTTGCGCCCGCTCAAAAGACGCGGCAACCGCCGCTACTATCAGAAACACGACCTCCTCCTGGCCCGTGCCATCCGGCAACTGCTCTATGGCGAGGGCTACACCATCCACGGCGCCCGAGATCGCTTGCAGGAACCGCGCGTCCAGGAGAACGCTGGCAGCCACCCGGATCAGCTCAGTCTGGGAATGGACGATCTTGTGAGTCCGAGCGAGAAGACACCCTGGCCACAACGCTTGCGATTTCTGCGGCACGAGCTCGGGCAACTGCTGCAGCTCTGTCGGGGAGCGATTGACGGCGACGGCCGTTCCAAGTAGAGTGCAGGACTCGCGGGGCGTAGCGCAGCCTGGTAGCGCACCTGAATGGGGTTCAGGTGGTCGGAGGTTCAAATCCTCTCGCCCCGACCAAACATAGCACGGCACCCCGTCCTATTTTTTCCGCCGGACCGCGGATCCCCCCCAAGTATGACGTTTTCCTGAAGAAGATCTTCTGTCGGATAGCGCCTGCCTTCCGAACTTCCAACGGAGAAATCTGTGAGCCACCCTGGACGCGCACGATGCGAGCCCACGGCCGGAGTCTCCACGCGTCGCTAAGCGATGGGGGAGGTACCCTCTTATCGGTACAAAGGCACCTGTCCCGGGCGGCAACGCGTCTGGCTCACGCGCGGCCCTTTTTTCGCGGCTTGGCGTACGAGCTCGTCGGCATCCTCCTGCAACTGCTGGCGTTGCTCTGGCGTCAGCAAGGCATTGCGTGCTACGGCGTAGCGCACATTGGGATCCTTGTCTCGACAGAGGGACTCCACCTGCTCCGGCAAAAGATCCGGCCGCTTAGCCATGCACAGTCGCACCACGTAGTCGGGATCTTGGCAGAAGTGCGCCACCTCGGCGGGCGTCAGGTCGGCCCGCCGAGCAAAGTAACAGCGCGTCTGTACCCACTGTTCCCTGAGCAGGGCTTGCCGATATGGGGCGGGAAGCTCGGGGCTGAGGGCCCAGTGGAGACGGGCAGCAAGCTCCAGACTGGACCAAGGTGGCAGGGGGTCGTGTGCGCCTTCCCTCAAAATGCCAAGCTTTGCTCAGTAATTGGGAGTGCAGCTATAGCCTGGCGGGCAACTGGGCGGCGGCGTGGTCGGCGTGCAGTTGTAGCCCGAAGGACAGTTGGGTGTGGACTGCTGGCTCTGACGGGAGATGGCGTAGCCCGCAAGACCACCCAGCCCAGCGCCGATGGCCGCACCAGCCAGCGGGCTGCCCGTCTGATTACCGACCACCGCACCGGCAACGGCGCCCAAGGCCGCTCCCGCCGCTGTGTCCGTAGTCGGATTGTTGCTGAAGCCACTGTTATTGCCGTAGCCGTATCCATAGGGACTACCGTAGGGATTGTTGGCACAGCCGGCGAGGCCGGCCACACACAGCACCAGAAAAATTTTACGGAACATTGCGCTTCTCCATGGACGATTGAGCGACCGACACCGCTGTCGAGCTCTTCGGACTTTAAGCAAGAATCAGACCCGACAGTACCACAGCCCGAAGTTCCTTCATTCTCGGGGTAGAGTGTCGGTTTTTTTCCGCAGTTTCCGGCACTCGAGCAGAGATACCGGAGCAATTCCGTCGCCAAACGGCGACGACTGAAATGAGCGCCTCAACTGGGAGCCAACTGACCGTCCCGCGCCTGCGTGCTCATCTCCTTGCGATAGCGACTGAGGTCCTTGGCCGTGCGGATGGGGGTATCCAGCAGGGTCGAGAGATTGCGCAGGATGCCATTGACCACCTTACCTTCCCAGATACTGTCGAAATGGATCTGGGTATCGAGCCAGCGCTCCAGCCAACCCGGATCGGGCAGATGGCTCTGCACGCTGTCCTGGGGGTACATATCCTTGTTGACGTGCAGATTGGTGGGATGCAGGGCCTTGGCGGTCTTGGTATTGGCCATCAGTACACCGATCTTGGCGAAGGCCAGCCGGGCCTGGTCGCCGATGCGATCGATGGCTCGCCGCATGTACTTGAGATAGATCCCGGCGTGCCGCGCCTCGTCCTTGGACAAGGTCTCGTAGATGGCCTTGATGACGGGCTCCGTGTGCCACTGGGCCGCCGCCTTGTACCAATGGGTCAGGCGGATCTCGCCGCAGAAGTGGAGCATGAGGGTCTCCAGGGCCGGAGCGGGATCGAATTCGAAGCGCACGCGATGCAGCTCTTCTTCCGTGGGTACGTACTGAGGCGCAAAGCGCCGCAGGTACTCCATGAGCACCAGGGCGTGCTTCTGTTCCTCGTAGAACCAGATGGACATGAAGGCGGAAAAATCGGAATCGTCGCGATTGTCCCGCAGGAACATCTCCGTCGCCGGCAGCGCCGACCACTCGGTGATGGCGTTCATCTTGATGGTCTGCAATTGTTCGTCGGTGATGAGCGCGGCATCGAAGTCATCCCAGGGGATGTCCTTTTCCATGTTCCAGCGCGCGGCCTCAAGGGATTTGAACAATTCCGGATAAAGCATGACGCACAACCTCCCGGTCGATGATTCGCAGGCAGTCCCACACTCCAGTCGATGACCGACTGCCCTGTTCCGGGCCCCACGGCCCTTTACCGAAATATTCTACGGCAAAGCGCGCAAAAAGTATGCCCTGAGGCATCCGCCTCGAAAGTCCGTTCAGCACGAATCGGGGCGACAGAGCCAGGCGTCCTTGACCCGTCCCGCAGCATCGAGGCGCAGATGCACCTCGCCACTCTGGCGCAGACGCTGGGCTGCGGCGGCGCCGTAGCCGACGAGTTCCTCGAAGCTCACCTCACAGCGCAGGTCCAGATCGTCCCCCACACGCCGGGGCTCGCTGCAGTGGCAGTGGGCGCCTTGCCGCAGGGCGACCCCGCCCATACTGGTGAAACTGGCCAGAAACTGGTGCGCGTCGAGGTAATCCAGGATGCGGTCCAGCACCGCAGGATCTTCCCACATCTCCATAATCCACCTCCTCGCCTTGCGCGACACCAGCGGCAGGCGACAGCGTCGACGTGCGGTAGTTCGGTCTGGGAACGGGGGCTACGTCTTCTTGCAGTGCCGGGTTCTCAGACTACACTTTTTACTGTAGCGCATTTTGGGACGACGGGAGGACAGGGCCGATGCAATGGAGCGATGGGGGGCGCGTGGGTCTGTTTGCCATCCTCGTGATCCTCATTCTCGCTGCCTTGCTCCTGCTGGCAAGGCGCCTGGGTCCGCATCGAAGCGGTCAGAACCAGGACATTCCCTTCGAAAGTGGTCTCGGTCGCGGCAGTCGCTCCCACCCGCCATTGCAGGTGGCCTTCTACCTGCTGGCGGTGTCCTTTCTGGTCTTTGAACTGGAGGGCGCCTTCCTCTTCGCCTGGGCGGTGGCCTTCCACGGTCTTTCCCTGGACGCGGTCGTGGGTGGATTGATTTTTATCGGCATTCTCGGCTTGGGCTGGGTCTACGAGTGGCGGATGGGGGCTCTGCGATGGCCTTGACCCGAGGTCCGCTGTCGCTGCTGGCGGGCAAGCTGGATGAGCTGATCGCCTGGAGCCGGGCCGGTTCCTTGTGGCCCCTCAATTTTGGTACCTCCTGCTGTTTCATAGAGATGGTGGCAGCGGTTACGCCGCGCCACGACATCGCCCGCTTCGGCGCCGAGGTCCTGCGCTCGTCGCCGCGGCAGGCCGATGTGCTCATCTGCTCCGGCACCGTCTTCGCCAAGATGGCGCCCATGATCGTCGAGGTCTACGAACAGATGCTCGAACCCAAGTGGGTCATTTCCATGGGCTCCTGCGCCAATTCCGGCGGCATGTACGACGTTTACAGCGTCATCCAAGGATTGGACCAGATCCTGCCGGTGGACGTCTACGTACCGGGCTGTCCGCCGCGTCCGGAGGCGCTCACCGAGGGGCTTCTGCTCTTGCAGCGCAAGATTCGTCGGCGGCCGGCACGGGTCGTGGCGCGTGAGGAGCTCTGATGCTTTTGGCCGAAGCCCTGCAGAAGGAATTTTCGGCCACACCCTTCACCGCCGCCTGTGACGATTGTCTGGACTTCAAGCTGTCGGTGGCAAGCCTGCTGCCCTGCCTGCGCTACCTGCGCGACGACTGGCAGCAGCCCTATCGCTGTCTCTGGGACCTCACGGCCGTGGACGAGAGGCCTTTGGGTGGCAGCTTCACCCTGATCTATCACCTCTTCAATTACGCCGTGGCGGAGTTTCTGCGCCTGCGCGTGTCGCTGCCCGCCGGCCAGGAGACGGCGCCTTCCGTCACGGCGCTTTTTGCCAACGCCAACTGGTACGAACGCGAAGTCTTCGATCTTTTCGGCCTGCATTTCAGCGGCCACCCGGATCTTCGTCGACTGCTCCTGCCACCCCAGTGGCAAGGACACCCCCTGCGCAAGGAGGAAGCGATCCGCGCCACCGAACGGCCCGCCATCGTCATCGACCGTGCCCACCTGCAGGAGCTCCTGGAACAATATCAGCGCAGTCCCGACGCGGGCCCATTGGACGACGGCGAGACCATGGTGCTCAATGTCGGACCGCATCACCCCGGGACCCACGGCATTCTGCGTTATATTCTGCGCCTGCGCGGCGAGACCATCGTCGCCGTCGACCCGGACATCGGCTACCACCACCGGGGGGTAGAGAAGATTGCCGAGGGCCATAGCTTCCACAATTTCATTCCCTACACCGATCGCGTGGATTATCTGGGCGGGGTCCTGGGAGAGTGGCCCTACCTGCGCGCCGTCGAGGCTCTGGCGGGTATTACCGTTCCGGAACGTGCCGAGGGCATTCGCACCTTGCTCGCCGAACTCTGCCGCATCAGCTCGCACCTGGTGTGGCTGGGCAGCTACGGCAACGACCTCGGCACCATGGGACCGGCTTTTTACGCCTTTCGTGACCGGGCCTGGCTCTTGGAGCTTCTGGAGCGCTTCACGGGCGGCCGCCTGCACCCGCAGTTTTTCCGCATCGGTGGGGTGGCCGATGATCTTCCGGCTGGCTGGCGCGACGATCTGCTCGCACTCCTGCAACGGGTCGAGCAAGGTCTCGTGGACAGCGAACGGCTCACCGTGGATAACCCCATCTTTCGTGCCCGTACTGAAGGCGTCGGGGTAGTCACAGCGGAGCAGGCGGAACGCTGGTGCGCTACCAGCATCCTTCTGCGCAGCACCGGCCGTGCCTTTGACCTGCGCAAGGCAGCGCCCTATGGCCTCTACGATGGTGTCGAGTTTACGGTGCCGGTAGCCACAGCCGGCGACGCCTGGACTCGGACCTGGCTGCACATCGCCGAAATCCGCGAGAGTATCGGCATTCTGCGACAGCTCGCGGACATCCTCCCAGGGGGACCGACCCTGGCCAGCGACGCAGCTCTGGCGCTCATGCCCAAGGACCGGACCCTGCAGGACATCGAGACCCTCATCCACCACTTCGAGCAGATGGCCGACGAATTCGGCCCACCGCCCGGTTCGGCCTTGGGGCTGGGCGAGTCGGCGCGCGGCCTCTTGGGATACTTTGTCGTCAGCGACGGTGGCCCCAAGCCCTATCGCCTGCGAGTACGCACCGGTTCCTTCGCCCACGTGCAGATGATCACCGAGCTCGGCCGCGGTCTCAGCCTGCCCAATTTCATCGCTACCATAGGATCCCTGGACTATGTCCTCGCCGACCTCGATCGCTGATCGTCTGCCGTCCTCCGTTCGTACGGAGATCGAAGCACATCTGCGGCAGGCGCCGCAGCGTGAGGCGGCCATCAGCGATGTGCTGCGTCTCTTGCAACAAGCCTTGGGCTACATCGACGACGACACCCTGCTTTACGCGGCGCAACAGACGGGAATGCCCCCGGTGAAGGTCGAAGAGCTCTGCAGTTTCTATCCCTTGGTTCTGCGCCGGCCGGCAGGACGGCATCTGCTGCGCATCTGCGACAGCGTCTCCTGCCACCTGGCGGGGGCCGACTCGCTCTTGCGGCAGGCCGAGGAGATCAGCGGCGTGACCCTGGGGCAAGTGGCCAAAGAGGGCAGCTACAGCATTCTCCCCCATGTCTGCTTAGGGCTCTGCGATCGGGCTCCGGCGGCCCTGGTGGACGGGCATGCCGTGGGCGGATTCGACGGCGACGCCTTGGTTGCGCTGCTGGCAAGCTGGGAGCACCGTTGATGCAACTGCTCAGTCGCTACTTCGGCGCAAAGGATCCCGCGGATTTCAGTCGCTACCGCGATGAGGGCGGCTACGAGGGGCTGCAACGGGCGCTGGCCATGTCGCCCGCGCAACTCATCGCCGAGGTGGAGCGCTCGGGTCTGCGCGGTTGCGGCGGGGCGGGCTTTCCGACGGGCGTGAAATGGCGTCTACGAGGGCTCGACGCGCCCACACCGCGCTACCTCGTCTGTAACCTGGATGAGACGGAGCCCGGCAGTTTCAAGGATCGCGCCCTGCTCTTCGGCGCTCCCCACCAGATCCTCGAAGGCATGCTCATCGCCGCCCACGCCCTCGAGGTTCAGTACGCCGTCGTCTTCATCCGCGGCGAATATGCCGAAGGCGCCACTGTATTACGGCGGGCGTTGACGGCAGTACAAAATGCCGGGCTGTGCCGATTGCCCGCCGGCGAACTGCGCCTGGACCTCCATCTGTCCCTGGGCCGTTACATCTGCGGCGAGGACTCGGCCATCCTCAACGCGATCGAGGGGCGCCGCCCCAACCCGCGCAAAAAGCCGCCCCACATCGCCCAGCAAGGCCTGTGGCTGAAACCCACCACCGTCAACAATGCGGAGACCTTTGCCCAGTTACCCGGCATTCTGCGCCTCGGCGTCGACGCCTGGCGCGCCCTGGGGGTCCACGGGGGCGTGGGCACCAAACTCTACAACGTCAGTGGCCCGGTACGCCGGCCCGGTGTCTTTGAACTGCCCATGGGGACTCCTTTGGGCGAGATTCTCGAAATCCACGCCGGCGGCGCTTTGTCCGGGCGGCGGATCCGCGGCGTGTTACCTGGGGGATCATCGACTCCCTTCGTCCTGCCCGATCGATTCGACACCCCCATGCATTTCGATGCTATGGCCAAGATCGGCTCACGGCTGGGTACGGGGGGAATCATCGTCCTCGACGACCAACATTGTCCCGTGGATTTTCTGTTGGCTACCACCCGATTCTTCGCGCGCGAGTCCTGCGGTTTCTGTACACCCTGCCGCGAGGGGCTACCCTATATACAGTGGCTTTTGCAACGCATCGAGCAGGGGCAGGGCGAGATGGCCGACATCGACAAGATTCGTAGTCTGGGGGCAGAGATCGCGCCCAACAGCTTCTGCGCTCTGGCGCCGGGAGCGCTCATGCCGGTGTTGTCGGGATTGGAGAGTTTCCAGGAGGACTTCCGCGCCCACGTCGAAGGGCAGGCCTGTCCCTATGGAGGGCGGGCATGACGGCGCATTTCTATCTCGACGGTCGGGAAATTCCCTTCCAACCGGGACAGAACGTTCTAGAGGCCCTGCTGGCCATGGGCCGGGACCGGGATGTGCCTTATTTCTGCTATCACCCGGCGCTGGGCAGCCTGGGCGCCTGTCGCCAATGTGCCGTCAAACTCTATCCCCACGACGACAAACATCCGCCGCGGGTGATGATGGCCTGCCTGCTGCCCGCCAGCGCCGGTCTGCAGCTGGTGACGGCGGAGTCCGACGTGAGACGGGAACACGCCGCCATCAGCGAGCTGCTCATGCGCAATCACCCGCACGACTGCCCCATCTGCGACGAGGGCGGCCAGTGCCACCTGCAGGACATGACGGTGCGCGCCGGCCATCGCCTACGCCACTACGAGAATGCCAAGCGCACCTTCCGCAGTCAGCAGCTCGGCCCCCTCATTCGGCAGGAGATGAATCGCTGCATCACCTGCTATCGCTGCGTACGCTTCTACCAGGACATAGCCGGCGGTGAGGACTTCGGCGTCTTCGGCTCGCGCGACCGAGTGTTCTTCGGTCGACTGCACGACGGTCCCCTGGAGAGTCCTTTTGCCGGCAACCTGGCGGAGGTCTGCCCGACCGGAGTGTTCACGGACAAGGTCTATCACGCGAGTTACCTCCGTCCCTGGGACCTGGAAACGGCCGCTTCCATCTGTCCACATTGCAATCTGGGTTGCAACACGGCGCCGGGGGCTGCGCGCGGACGGCTGCGGCGTGTCCGCCAACGGCACCACCCCGACATCAATCCGTATTTTCTCTGCGATCGCGGGCGCTACGGCTTTCGCCACGTCGTCCATCGCCGCCGGCCCTGGCGGCATCGCCTGAGATCGCGGGAAATCGAGCGCGACGAGGCGCTGGATCGACTTACGGACCTCCTGCGGCAAGGGGAGACGGGCTTTCTGGGCTCGCCACGGGCAGACGTCCAGGACAACCTCGCCTGGCTCGCCCTGGCCGATGCCTATGGGGCACCCTTTGCCGCCTTCTCGGATCCCTGGCAAGAAGCCCTGGCACGCGAGATTCTGGCCCTGCCCCAGGCGCCTTCCCTGCGGCAACTTGGCGAAGCCGAGCGGATCCTGATCCTCGGTCAGGCCCTGGAGATCTCCCCCAGTCTGCGCCTGCCCGTGCAAGCGGCTCTGCGGCGTGGCGCCCAGCTGACCCTGGCTTCGGTGCTGCCCACCGCCCTGGACCGATATGGGGAGCTACGGCGCCTGCGTCCGGACGGCTACGTCGATGCGGCGGGCGACTGGTGCCGGGCCCTGCCCTCGGGCAAACGCGGCGTCATCCTGGCCAGCGCCGACGCCCTGGGGCCCGCGGGCGTTCACGTGCTGCGTCGCCTGCAGGAGGATCTGCCCCCCGGGACCGGGGTCGTCGTCGCCCACCGGGCTCCCAATCTCGGCGGCGCCGCCTTTTTCGCCACCGATGGTCAGAGCCAGCGTCTGCGCGAAGCCATCCGCGTCGGACGCTGCCGCCATCTGCTGGCGCTGGCGGCGGACCCCCTGGGGGAGGATGGCGACGCACCTTTCTGGCGCCAGCGATCATCGGCGCTGCGGATCAGCCTGCTGGACTGTCTGCCGACGACGACCCTGGAGGCCGCAGAGCTGCAATTGCCCATGGCCGCCGTGGCGGAACGGGAGGGAGTGTTTCTGAACTATGAGGGGCGGTTTCAGGCCTTCGCCAGAGTCTATCGGCCGGCGCAGTATCACCCCCACTGGGATCCCAGTCGCAGCACCTTTCCCCTGCCCGCCGGTGGCATGCGCGAGGAGCTAGCCCTGTGGGAGCCGCGAGACCTGGCGGAGGCGCTGGCGCAGCGCGGTGGTCGTCTGGAAAGCTTTCATCAACGCTTGGAGTTCTATCGTCATTACCTCTGCCCCGAGCTCCCAGGGCCCGGAGATCCCGGCTCATTCATCCCCGACGCCCTGCGCGCCCGCTTTCGCATTGGCATCGTGCCCGTTCCCCACAGCGGTACGGGGCGCTGGTGGCTGAGTGCCTTCCATTGGTACGGCGATGAGGCACAGGCCCGCTTCGCCGGGGAACTGCAGAGTCTGGCGCCGGTGGCAGGGGTGCGCTTGGCGCCGGGACAGACCCAAGCGCAGGCCATGCTGCTGACCAGCCGCGACGGGCAGACCCGCCGCTATCCCATCGTCGAGGTGGCGGGCATGGCAGCGGATGTGCTCGCCTTGCCCCCCAGCGATCTCTCGGATCTGGGCTACCACCCGGGCGAGCGCATCGACGCGCTCGAGGAGTCGGCCCCGTGAGCGTCCTGTGGACCCTTCTGGGCATGATCCTGACGATATTCCTGCTGTTGGGTATCGCGGGCTTTCTGGTCTTTGCAGAACGGCGAGTGCTGGCCCTCCTGCAGAATCGCTGGGGCCCCAACCGTCTGGGTCCGCTCGGCGTGGGCCAGGCCCTGGCCGATGCGCTCAAACTGCTGACCAAGGCCGATTTCCTGCCCAGTTTTGCCGACCCCTGGCTCTATCGTCTGGCACCCCTGTTGGTGGCCTTCAGCGCCCTGGCTGCCTTTGCCGTGATTCCCCTGAGTCCCGACATCTCTTGGGCCGGCGACTGGCAGATCGGGCTGCTCTTCATCCTCGCCCTGAGCTCCCTGCATGTCTACGGGGTGTTTCTGGGTGGCTGGGCCTCGGGCAACAAATTTGCGCTCTACGGTGCCATCCGCGCCGTTGCCCAGCTGGTGAGCTACGAGCTCCCCATGGGTCTCAGCCTGCTGGCCATCGTCCTTCTGAGCGGCAGCCTCTCGCTGGGGGGCATGACCAGTGCCCAGTCGCTGCCCTACATCCTGCTGCAGCCCCTGGGTTTTCTCATCTTCACCATCGCCGGCATCGCCGAGACGGAGCGTCTGCCCTTCGATCTGCCGGAGGCCGAAAGCGAACTCGTGGCTGGTTATCACACGGAATATGGCGGAATGCCCTTCGGCTTTTTCTTTTTGGGGGAGTATGTGAGCCTCGTGCTGACGGCGATGCTCATCAGTCTGCTCTACCTGGGCGGCTGGCACGGGCCCTGGGCACCCGGCTGGCTCTGGCTGCTGGGCAAGAGCGCGCTGCTCATCTTTTGCTTCTTCTGGCTGCGGGCGACCCTGCCGCGGCCGCGCTACGATCAACTCCTGCACCTTGGCTGGCGGTGGCTCCTGCCGCTGGCGCTCGTGAATCTCATGGGGACGGCGCTGGTCGCCGCAGGTTTGCGCTGGGGGTGGCTATGAGACTGGGCTTGCGTGCCTGGGTCCTGGGCTTCTGGACGACGCTGAGGCAGTTGGGGCGCTGGCCGGTGACTCTGTCCTACCCCGAGGAACAGCCGCAGCTCGCCCCGCGCTGGCGCGGACGTCCGGTCCTGACCCGCGACCCTGACGGCGACGAGCGTTGTGTGGCATGCGAACTCTGTTCAGCGGTCTGCCCCACCCATTGCATTGAACTGGAGGGCGATGATCGCCCCGACGGGCGTCGCTATGCCCGCGCCTTCCGCATCAATTTCAGCCGCTGCATCTACTGCGGCCTCTGTGAGGAAGCCTGTCCAACCCTGGCCATCCAGTTGCTGGACGAGTTTGCCTTCGGCAAGGAGCGACGGGCCGACTTCGTCTACCCGAAGGAGGCCCTGCTCATCGATGGCCCTGGCAAGCACCCGCACTATCGCTACTACGATCACGCCGGTGTACGCATCGAAGCGGCCACCGCCGTGCCTGCGGCCGCCGCACCCCTGGATCCCTTGGACAACCGACCATGATGCCCCTGGCCCTGATCCTCGTGCTTCTGGTAATAGCGGTCCTTGCGGCGCTTGCCTATGAGGCGACGCCCATGCGCGGTGCTGTCCTCTTCGGTATCCTGCTGCTTTTGCTGGCCCTGCTTTTTCTGCTCCTGGAAGCGCCTTTCGTCGCGGCCCTGGAGGTGATCCTCTACCTCGGCGCCATCCTGGTACTCTTTCTCTTTGCCATCATGTTGCTCGGCCCCGAGCGAGAGGCCAACACTTCGGGCCAGCGCTTTCGCCGCGGTGCCGGACCCGCACTCGGCTTGCTCTGCGCCCTGGCCCTGGTATTGGGACTCCTGCTCCTGCCGCAGCCAGCTCCGCGCTTCGTTCCACACCCCCTCAGCATTGCCCAGATTGGCGCAGCCCTGTTTGGCCCCTGGCTCTGGCTCATGGAGGCGCTGGCCGTCCTGCTCTTTGCGGTGATCGGGGCGGTGCTGGCCATCCACCATGGAGAGGACGACCGTGAATCTCGCTGATATTGCCCTCGTCATTGCCTTTGCTTTGGTGCTGGCAGGCCTAACTCTGGTGTTGCTGCGCCGCAGTGTGATCTTTTTTCTTTTGGGTGTGGAGCTGCTCTTCAGTGCCGCCATGGTCATTGCTCTGGTGGGGGGCGCTGTCTGGCAGCGTGTCGACGGTCAGATCCTGGCTCTCTTTCTGATGGCCATGAGTGGCGCGGCGTTGGCACCGACCCTGGCGCTGCTGCTGCGCGTGCGCAAAGCCTTTGGCGGTAGCAGTGTGGATACCTTGCGACATTTGCGGGGTGGGCGGGATGGCTGACTGGCTCTGGCTCATTCCCGGCTTCCCGCTCCTGGGAGCCCTCATCAACGCGGGCTTCGGCCAATGGCTGGGCGTGCCCATGGTCAAAAGGCTGGCGGCCCTCATGCCCCTGCTCTCCAGCGTCGTGATACTGGTCATATGGCTGGAACACGCCACCCATCCGGAGCTGGTGGATCGGGTCTGGACCTGGATGGCCGTCGGCTCCTTCGTCGCTGAGATCGGCCTGCGCATCGATGCCGTCAGTCTGGTGATGGTTTCCATTGCCGCCTTCGTAGGCTTCCTCATCCACCTGTATTCTCAGCAGTTTCTCGCCGGGGACTATGGCGAGCGGCGTTATTACTTCTATCTGAATCTCTTCGTCGGCGGCATGCTGGTCTTGACCATGGCCGACAATCTCCTGCTGCTCTACCTGGGCTGGGAGACGGTGGGCCTGTGCTCCTATGCCCTGGTGGCCCACTGGTACCGCCAGAAGAAAAATGCCTGGGCCGGACGCAAGGCTTTCGTGGTCACGCGCATCGGCGACACGACCTTCGCCATCGGCATATTCCTGCTCTTTGCCCAGTACCACACCCTGGACATCCATCGGCTGCTGCAGATGATCTCTGGACAGCCGGTGCCATCGGTTCTGTTGGCGGCGAGCGTACTCGTGCTCATCGGGGCTCTGGCAAAATCGGCGCAGTTTCCCCTGCATCTTTGGCTACCGGACTCCATGGCCGGACCCAGTACGGTATCGGCACTGATCCACGCGGCGACCATGGTAACGGCGGGCGTCTATCTCTCCATTCGCCTGCTGCCACTCTTTGCTGCGGTGCCGGGCATGCTCTGGGTCATTGCCCTCCTGGGCGCCTGGACCGCCTTTTTTGCGGCCAGCTGCGGCCTCGCCCAGGTGGATATCAAGCGGGTTCTGGCCTACTCCACCATCAGTCAGTTGGGCTATATGTTCCTGGCGGTGGGCATCGGTGCACCGGCCCTGGGCCTCTTTCACCTGCTCGTGCACGCGTGCTTCAAGGCCCTGCTATTCATGGCAGCCGGTGCGGTCATCAGCATCTATGCCGAGGACCACGACATCCGCCACATGGGGGGCCTCAAGAACCAGCAGCCTTTGCTGCGCTGGACCTTCCTTGCCGGCATCTCGGCTCTCGCCGCAGTGCCTCTGATCTCGGCCGGCTTTTACAGCAAGGATGCCATCATCGATGCCAGTTGGCTTGCACCCCATGGCGCCCTGCTCTACGCCCTGGCGCTGGCCGCCGCACTGATGACGGCGGCGTATGCCTTTCGCCTGTATTTCCTGGTCTTCGAGGGAGAGCCGAGGGTGGGCGAGCCGTACCAGCTCGGCTGGGGCATGAAGATTCCCCTCCTGATCCTCGCGGTGGCCAGCATCGGTATCGGTTGGCTGCAGTTTCCGCCGGGTTGGCCCGGACCGCACCTCTGGCTGCCCTGGCTACGGGCCGAGCTGGGACCGACGCCTGAGCCCTCGGGGAACCTGGCCCTGGTCCTCGAAACCGTCGGTGCCGCCGTGACACTGGTGGGGATATGGCTTGGCTATCTGGCGGCACGCTGGGAACGACAGGGCCGCGGTCTGAGCCGCATCGGCTTCCTGGCCCATGCCTGGTATGTCGATGCCGTGGCGCTGCGCTTCCTGCCGCCGGTGGTGTACGGCGGGGCTCGGTTCCTGCGCCTCGGCGTGGAGCATCTGCTCTTTCGTAGCGGCATCCTGGGCGGAATCCGCGAGGGCTTGCAATGGGGCGGGGTGGGCCTGGTCTGGGGCGAAAATGGCCTGGTCAGCCGTTATGTGGCCTTCATGGGCTTCGGCCTCTTGCTACTCCTGCTCCTCCTCTGGGGCGGCCTGTGATGCTCAGCGCGCTCATCCTCTGGCCCTGGCTCGTCGCCCTGTGGCTTGCTGGGCGCGCCCAGGACAGTCACCGCCTGGCGGTACCCGCCGCTCTGTTCGAGCTGCTACTGGCTCTCGCCGTCCTGTTCGGGGCGGACACGCCGGACAGCCGGGCACTCCATCTGCCCTTGCTCGGATACCTGTGGTACCTGCAGAACTCCAGCCTCGGCGCGACCTTGGCCGTGACGGCCGCTGCCCTGCTGCCTTTTGCTCTGCTCTTCGCCTGGCGTCTGGAGGAATTCCGTGGATTCACCATCGCCGCCTTGGTTCTGGTCGGCGCCCTCATGGGGACTTTCTTTTCCCAGAATTTCCTGGGCTTCTACCTCTTTTACGAGATCGTCGCCTTGAGCGGCGCCTGGATGATCCTCATTGGCGGCGATCGGGATCGGGCTGCGGCGCTGCGCTTTCTGCTATACACCGTGGGCGGTTCGCTTCTCTTGCTGGTGGCGGTGCTGTACCTTTACCTGCGCAGCGGGAACACAAACGGTATCTACACTTTTTCTTGGACCCACCTCGCGGCGGCAGCGGCACCGGATCCGGACCTCGCCTGGTGGCTATTCCTTGCCATGCTCGCTGGTCTTGCTGTCAAACTTCCCCTTTTTCCTCTGCATAGCTGGGCCGGGCCAGCCTACGGACGGGCGGCACCGCCGGCCAGCATGCTCCTGTCGGGTGCCGCCGTCCTCGCCGGGGCCTACGGCCTCATCCATTGGGCCATCCCTCTGCTGCCCTTGGGAGCCCTGCATTTTGCACCCTACGGCATCCTTCTGGGCGCCATAGGCACGCTCTACGCCGCTTTTCTCGCCCTGGATGCCCCCAATCTGCGTCGTTTTGCCGCCTGGGTTAGCGTAAGCCACATGAATCTTGTCGCCATCGGTCTCTTCGCACTGCAGGAGCAGGCCGTGCACGGTGCGCTGTTTCTGCTGGTGGCGCACGCGGTGCTGGCGGCAGGTCTCTTCGGCGTGATCGCCATCCTCGAGGCGCGTGGCCTGCCCGGCCACTGGGATGCGCTGGGGGGCCTGTTTCGGCAGACGCCGCAGTTGGGTGCCTGGATGCTGTTTTTCTTCCTCACAGGTATGGGCCTGCCGGGTCTTGCCAATTTCCCCGGGGAGTTCCTTTCTCTGGCCGGTGCCTTTCGCGTCTCGCCCTGGCCGGCCGCCATCGCCGCCCTTGGTATCCTGCTCAGCGTGGTGGTCTTTCTGCGCGCCTATGAGCGCGTCATGCTGGGTCCTCTGAATCCGGGCATCGCCCGGGGTACCGGTGATCTGGCCGGGCGCGAGCTGGCACTCCTGTGGGCTCTCGGTCTGCTCTGCCTGTGGCTCGGTCTCGATCCACAGCCACTCCTTGGGCAGTTCCAGGGATTGCTGCCGGTCCACAGCGCCGTCCTCTTCGGAGGGGTCGCGCATGGCCATTGAAGCGAGCCTGGAACCCCTCATTCTGGTGGGTGCGGCGACCATCATCGCATTCTTCTTTGATCTATCTCGACATCTGGCACGCTGGGCGCCGGGATTCGGCGCCCTGACAGCCATTCTCACAGCCGCGGCCGTCTTCCACTCGCGGCTGACGCTGGGCGCGGGCTTCTATTGGGACAGCAGCGCCAGTGTACTGGGTGCCTATCTGGGTCTTGCCACCGCCGCCGTGCTGGTTTTCACCGCCGGACATCCGCTGGCCCGGCGTTTGCCGGGAGCTCTGACGGGGCTTTCCCTGACCGTTCTTCTGGGGGCCCTCTGTCTGGTGAGCAGCCAGACCCTCCTGGGACTCTTTGTCGGCCTCGAATTGCAGGTGCTACCTTTCTTTGCCCTGCTTGCCTGGCCGGGAAGTCGCCGCGTCGCCCTGGAAGCAGCGACCAAATACGCCCTGCTCGCGGGTCTGGCGTCGGCTCTGTTCGGTCTCGGTGTGGCGACCCTCTTCCTCGGCAATGGCAGCCTCGCTCTGATTCCGCCGGCGGGCAGCCTGCTGACGGACTTTGCCAGCCACCTGGGGCTACTGCTGCTCTACGCCGCGCTGGCCTTCGAGCTGGCGGTGGCGCCCTTTCACACCTGGGTGGCGGATATCTACGAGGGTGCACCGGCACCCATCGTCCTGCTCCTCGGCGCCGTGGCCAAGGTGGGCATTCTCGGTGCCTGGATCGATCTGGCCAGCGTCAGCGAGAGTTGGACGACCCCACTGTGGGTGCTGGCCGCCATCAGTATGGTGGCGGGCAATCTCCTGGCCTTGCGCAGCCAGCGTATCCGCCGTCTCATGGGCTATTCCGCCGTGGCCCACGCTGGTTATTTTCTCGCCGCTCTCGGCGCCGGTCCCTTGGGGATCGTCGCGGCTACCGTCTATGCGCTGGCCTACGGCCTCATGCACTTGGCCAGTTTCCTGCCCCTGGCAGTGCTGCCGGAGGATAGTCACGGCATTCCCTGGAAGGTCCTGCGGCAACGGCAGCCGGTGCTTGCTGGTCTACTGGCGCTTGCCCTGCTGTCTTTGGCAGGTATGCCCCCGAGCATCGGTTTCTTTGCCAAACTCGGGGTGCTGGTGGTGGCCATCCATGCCGGACTCTGGCCCCTCGCGGTCCTCCTTGCGCTCATGAGTGCCCTGTCCTTTGCCTACTATCTTCCAGCCATCTGGCGCGCGGATTCGAGCGAGCGCAGCCCGGTCCTGCACCATGCGAGCTCATGGTCCTACCTCGGCGCCCTGGGGATCGTCGTGTTGCTGCTGGGTTGGATCGGCCTGCCGGCTTTACTGACGGTGCTCTGAGAACACCGATTGGACTCCCGATGTCGCTGGGTGGGGCTATCCCGATCCAAGGGGACGCCTGCCGCGCAGTCCGGAGGAAAGGCTTCTCAGGTGCGGTTTTTTCATTTCCCGCTCCCCGTGGCCGCTTCGATGTTGCTCTGGTGCGTGCTGTACGAGCCTATTTCCGCAGAACCTCGCCTGGGGAACCTGCGCCGCTGCCGTGGCTCCTGGTACGGATTCCCAGTGCCCTCATGCGCTGCGCAAGAACGCGAGCCTAGACCCGGAGCGTGATCGATGGCTCGCTATCCCTGCGGGCTGGAAGACTCAGGCCGACGGCGACGACCGCACTCTTCTCCTTGCTCATGGTCTAGACTAAAGAGGTGTTGTATCCACCAGACGACAGACTTTGTTATCCAACAAGGAGGCCAACGGTGAAAGACCTACGTTCTCATTTTCTCGACCACATCAAAAAAGGTCTGGGCGGACGGCCCTTAGCCCTGAAGATCCGCTTCTGGGACGGCTACGAGTACAGCTTTGCAGATCCGGCGGCGGTGGTCATAGAGCTGCGCACGTCTCAACTGGTATCCCGCCTGCTCATGGGTAGTGCCCTGGACGTGCTGGGCGAGGCCTACGTCGAGGGCGAGGTGGGTCTCGAAGGTCGCTATCAGGATATCCTCGCTGTGGCGGAAGGTCTGAACCGAGCCTTTCCCAAGAAGAAAGAGGGCAATCGCCCGCGCTGGTTCGGGCGCAGGGCCCACAGCAAGGAGAAGGATGCCGAGTCCATCCAGTACCATTACGACGTTTCCAACGACTTCTATCGCCTATGGCTCGACCGCAACATGGCTTACTCCTGCGCCTATTTCAAAACGGGGAAGGAAGACATCGACCTCGCTCAGGAGCAGAAATTCGCGCACATCTGCCGCAAGCTGCACCTGCAGCCCGGCGAAAAGCTGCTGGATATCGGCTGCGGCTGGGGCGGCCTGCTGGCCTGGGCAGCCCAGCATCACGATATCCAGGGTGTAGGCGTGACTCTGAGCGAGGCCCAGTATCATTACGCCAAGGAACGCATGGAGCGGGAGGGTCTGGCAGATCGCGTCGAGATCCGTCTGCAGGACTACCGCGACATTCCCGAACGGGACCATTTCGACAAGGTGGTTTCCGTGGGTATGTTCGAGCACGTGGGCCGACAGCACCTCAGCGAATATTTCGGCGTTATCCGCCGGGTGCTGAAGGAAGGCGGTTGGGTGCTCAATCACGGCATCACGGCCAGCCAGCAGGACGATGAGGGTGGCCACCATTCCGGCAGCGACTTCATCGACAAGTACGTATTTCCGGACGGCGAGATACCGCACCTCTGGCGGGTGGTGCACGAGATGGCGGGGCAGGATCTGGAGGTACTGGACGTGGAGAATCTCCGTCCCCATTACGCCCAGACGCTGATTCACTGGGTCCGCCGCCTGGAGGCTCACAAGGACGAGGCCGTCGCCTTGGTGGGCGACAAACGCTATCGCATCTGGGCCATCTACATGGCCGGCTGTGCCTATGGCTTCTGGCGCAACTGGTCAGCCCTGCACCAGGTGCTGGCGGTAAAGCAGACAGGCGAGGAGCTCACCCCGCGACCCTGGGAGCGCCGCTACCAATATGCGGACGAGAGCTTCCGTCTGGCTGAGCCCGACTGGGGTGATCTTTGACGACGGGACTGCGCACCATTACCTTGGTGCGTCACGGTATGACGGAATGGGCCGCCGCAGGTCGCCACACTTCCGTTACCGATATCGGGCTTACGCCCACCGGGCGGGACGAGGCCATGGCGCTGTGGCACTTCTTTCGCGACCGCGGGCACGTCTACGATGGCATCTACACGAGTCCCCTCAAGCGGGCGCGCCACACCGCCATCCTCGCCGGATTCACCGATGCCGAAACTCAGGACGCACTACGGGAATGGCACTATGGGCGCTACGAGGGCAAGACCAGCGCGGAGATCCACGAGGAATGGCCACAGTGGACCATCTTTCGTTGCGGTGCGCCGGAGGGTGAAAGCCGGGAAGCAGTGCAAAGACGCTGCCATCAAGTCCTGACAGATTGGCAGGAGCGCGGGCACGAACACGTCTTGTGCTTCGCGCACGGCCATATCCTGCGAGCCCTGGCCTGCTGCTGGATGGACCTCGACATCGCCTTTGGCGACCACCTGCACCTGGATGCCGGCAGCATCTCTTGCCTGGGTTATGAACACGCGTCGCCGGCTCTGCTCTTCTGGAACCTGCGTCCGCACTTCTGCCACGGCCAGGATGGTGTCGCGGCAAACTTGCGCAGCGACGGGTCGAAAGGATCATCCTCCCGGCAGCCGCCACAGGTGGCGATGGGCTAACCCCGGTCAGACGAGCCCTTTTCCTCGGGCAGGGAGCAGGAACGAGAGGCCACGCGCCGCCACTGAGTGGATCCCCCGAGCCAGGAGAATCCGAGGTAACCGTAGACTTTCAGGCGATCTTGACTCTCCAAGGTGAGTCGTCCCTGAAAATGCTGGCCGTTGCGCGGGTCGAAGATACGTCCATAACGGTAGACACCCGGGTGATCGGGCGCCGCGGCAAATCCCGACAGAATGATCGGCTGGTGACGCGCCCGGGCCATCGCCACGGAAGCGCTGGCACTGGGCAGGCTGATGCCATCGAAGAGACCGTGAAACCGGTAGATGCGGATGTAGGACTCCCCGTGGCTGGTCGCCCAAACACCACAGATGCTTGCGTCGCTCGCCCACGCCGGAAGGGCCGAGAGACCCGCGCCCATGCTGAGCAGGAGAGCCAACAGAAGGCGCCGTGACCAGCCTTCACGGCGCCGCAAGGGGTGCGCACGACCGTTTCGGCCTTCACTCCCCAAACGGCTTCGAAGCAGCGCGAAGACCTGTGTCAGTGCCCGCCCTTTGCCGAAGCCACGGAGCGACTGCCCGCCGGAGTATTGTAGTAGACCACGGAACCGGCAGCGCTGGCGGCCATGAGGGGAAGACAACCGCTGAGACTGAGACTGAGTAGGCCCAAGCCCGTGAGCCGACAGGTCAACGTTGCAATTTTTCGACATTTTATGGCAATCCTGCTACAATCATTGGGAGGAGTGGGGCGAGGGGCGAGTCGCCACCACTGTGCGCCCTGCCCTTTGCCAGACTCTGAGCCTTTGACCTTTTTCAGGAGGTGGGTTCCATGAATGCGAAAACCTTTTCTCTGCGAAGCCTTGCCTATGCGGGCATACTCAGTCTGGGTCTGGTGGGTCTGTCGGGCTGCGCCCACATGAGCCCGACCCAGCAGCGGGTGGTCAGCGGCGGTGCCATCGGTGCCGCCGGTGGTGCCGCTCTGGGCGCCGTCACGGGCGGCAGTCCGGCAGTGGGAGCCGCCGTTGGCGGCGTTGCTGGCGGTGCGGCCGGGGCCTTGATGAGCAACCACTGACAGAACCTGGGCCGTGCCGTCGGTCCGCGTCGCCCTGAGGCCTTCGGGGTGTACGCGGGCCTTCACGATTTTGC
>ERZ1669250.63-NODE-63-length-57902-cov-25.636403_pt1 | contig 57902 bp, 64 predicted proteins | sample MGYA00579295_ERZ1669250 | MGnify/ENA primary metagenome ERZ1669250 (study PRJEB41166, sample SAMN08046056) | hot springs metagenome | biome: hot spring; feature: acid hot spring; material: thermophilic sediment; isolation source: thermophilic sediment from acid hot...
GCTTAGTCGGAAACCGATAGCAGTGGCCTCCGGCAGGATCAACCGGTGTTAATTTTTTTGTAATAGGGAGTATGGTAATATTTATGGCCACAGGTTTCACCCTTGCCATTCCCATGTCAGATCTGAAAGTTCCCCATAATTTTCAGATCCCCATCAACATTATTCGCGAATATGGAACTGGTCTTTTCATTTTCAAAGGATGGTTACATCCAATCTAAGACCACACCGTTATTCATTCGCGATATGGGTAAAGTATTGTAATAAGGTTCCCATATATATTTATTTCGCTTTGGAAACATTTCGAAAATTAAAAAGAATTTATTATTAATAATAAATACTTTAATTTTAATAAAATACTTAATTATTTAATAAGTTTTTTGATAATAAAAAATTAAAATAAAAAAATATTTTTGATTATAAATTTTTTATTTTTATTGCATTTACCGAAATTAAAAATAAATTAATGGTTGTTAGAGTCATTCCAGTGGATTTAATATTATATAAACTTTCATAATAATTATTTGAATAATGTATAATTGGGATTATAGAATATTGTTTATTATATACAAAGTGTGTATTAATTACAGATGTTCCAGATCCATAGTATCCGATTGTGTATATGTTCGGGTATGAATTATCATTATACAATGTTCCAGATGAATACCAGTAATCTTGCACATAGTTCTTTGAATTTGATGATGGTGATGATGTGTATCCCCATTGCACATTCCCTGATACTTGGTAAACATTTAAATAATAATCTGTTCCTCCATTTAGATTGATTTCAGGTATGCTTATGTTGTACCATAACTTATTGCTACTTACACTCACTGTCTTGTTCCCTAATATATTAGAGCCCCATAATGCTGTTCCTATGCTGAATTCTATAGACCCACTACCGGATAAGTATAATACTACATAGTTAACATTACCACTGCTTGAACCTATCGTGAATTCTTCTGACTCCGGTAATGTGTATGTGTTGATGCTCGTAGAGTTTACCATTGAGTATATCTTTGTTGTGCTAGTGCTCACTGCTGTGAACGTTATCGCTTTATTCACATTCCCACCATTCACAGTTATCGTTCCACTTGACGGACTTGCTGTGTATCCACTTACACTTCCCACACTAAATGAATATGTTCCATTCACTATGCCACTGTAACTTATCGTACTTGTTGTTGAAGATTCTGTAGCCCCGTTGAATGTTATTGACCATGTTGTTCCTGATGGCAAACCACTCTCTGTGAATTTTACTGTATATGTTGCTGGGGCATTAGATGTTCCAGATCCATAGTATCCGATTGTGTATATGTTCGGGTATGAATTATCATTATACAATGTTCCAGATGAATACCAGTAATCTTGCACATAGTTCTTTGAATTTGATGATGGTGATGATGTGTATCCCCATTGCACATTCCCTGATACTTGGTAAACATTTAAATAATAATCTGTTCCTCCATTTAGATTGATTTCAGGTATGCTTATGTTGTACCATAACTTATTGCTACTTACACTCACTGTCTTGTTCCCTAATATATTAGAGCCCCATAATGCTGTTCCTATGCTGAATTCTATAGACCCACTACCGGATAAGTATAATACTACATAGTTAACATTACCACTGCTTGAACCTATCGTGAATTCTTCTGACTCCGGTAATGTGTATGTGTTGATGCTCGTAGAGTTTACCATTGAGTATATCTTTGTTGTGCTAGTGCTCACTGCTGTGAACGTTATCGCTTTATTCACATTCCCACCATTCACAGTTATCGTTCCACTTGACGGACTTGCTGTGTATCCACTTACACTTCCCACACTAAATGAATATGTTCCATTCACTATGCCACTGTAACTTATCGTACTTGTTGTTGAAGATTCTGTAGCCCCGTTGAATGTTATTGACCATGTTGTTCCTGATGGCAAACCACTCTCTGTGAATTTTACTGTATATGTTGATGTTGTTGAAATTCCTTTAACATCCTGAGTAAAATTCCAGGCATTTATGGATCCCCATCCTGTTGGATAATCCCAGCCAACTTGGGCATCATATTGAGTTTGACCGCTGTGATAACCGGAAGGCGTTTGTGTAACATCCCAAAAAGGTTTTAGAGAATATGATGATTCATTAGGACCCATTTTATAAAGTAGCGGGTCTATAAAACCAAATTTTTGATTTAAATATCCGACCATAGATGCAATAATTCCAGCTGTTACTGGAGATGCTACTGATGTACCAGCAATCCATTGCCAGGCACCATTTATTATTATATATGTATTATTTCCTATTGCTGAAATATCTGCTACATTTCTTCCAGATGTTGATCCTCCATTGTTTGTAACTGCAGGAATATCTTGCCATGAGGGTTCTGGATATGCTGTACTTGTACCACTTGTGGTACCCCAATGATCTCCATTGCTAGTTGTATTCCCATTATCATACCAAACAACTTCATTAAATATTGCATTGCTTGCAGGAACACCAGCTCCATTATAACTTCCTGCCTGTCCATTTAAAGTTACTGTTAAACCACCTACAGCCAAAAATCCAGCCGTGTTTGTTGCATCATTGGCAGGATTGCTCTGTGTACTTGTATCTCCATCATCTCCAGCTGATGCCATTATTGTGGTGCCTGTGGCTTCCATTTCTATAACATAATTCTGTGTAGTATTATCTGTTTGAGTATCTCCACCACCCCAGGAATTTGAAACAGCTACTAAATTATTGAGCTGAGATGCTGCAGCATATTCATTATCAGGGAAATTTGTCTCTGATGGCCCACCATTGGTGTTTCCAGGACCGTATACACAAACTACATTTGCGCCCGGTGCCAATGTACTCACCATTTCCAAATCCAATGTATTTTCATAATTTGTCTGTGTTTGATCGTTAGCAGCACTGGATCCAGGGGGGACAGCGCCATCAACAGGATCACCTGTAACATTTGGGGTACTTCCTACTATGTTTTGTTCCCATTGAGGTACAACAGTCTGGAAATATTGATCTATATCGCTTGGATTAAAAGGAGCAACCTGATTACCTGATGAATCAACACCTTCCCAAAGAATTGTAGCGACAGTATACCCCTTTGGGAAGTAATGTATACTAGATGATGCACCATTTGCTGATCCATTGAAAATATCGTATGTTTGATATGCCTTTTGAAGATCACCTCCAGTTAAATCCTGAACACCATTTATTACAAAATTTTTAACAATACTATGTGATGCAATATCATCGTGGTAAATATATGCATTAGAAAGACCTGATATACCAGATATATATTGCGCAATATTATAAGGTAATGACACGGAGCTCAATGGTGCGAAATAAATATTTCTATATGATGTAGTTTTAGATTTAAATAACCCATACTGAATATGAAATACATTCTCCACTTTGTATAGGGGAACGTTGTTTATGAAAAGGGCAAGATTATAGGGCCCTGGAGTAACTATTAGTCCCTGGCTTTCAAAATAACTCTTTATATAATTGATTTCCTGAGAAGTTGGTGAATAAAGTTCCTCAAATTCTTTTTTATTAATAAATTTATGAAACATTGGTGAATTTGGATTTTCCACCTGACTCAAATATTCATTCAATTGATTTACGTTCCTAAGCTTTAATGCTATTGATATGTCGACCAAAGTATTCAAATTCGGTTTTCCAATCATCTGTCCCGAAGTTACTAGTTTCTGGTCAAAAGAATTAACGATCTCTACATTTTCTGTACCATGGACCATTGAAAAAAAAACAGATGCTATGAATACAGAAACAATTATTATGCTAATGGTTTTTAATCTTTCCCCCATGCTATCATGCCTCTAATTTACAATATATAAAAATAATATTTAAAAGTTTTTAAATGATTATTTATGATCAAATTCATAAAATATAAATAACCATAATTAATGCTTATAATTGATGAAAGCTTATAGTGGTCATATAGTATTTTCTGATAAATTTAATTGGAAATCTTTGGAAAAAATATATCCTGAAATGTTTAGTTTATTCATAGAAGAGGCAAAAATAATTCCAGGCGAAATGAACATACCTGAAGTTGTATTATATGAAAATATGATAGATATTAAAAATAACAGAAAACCAGAAGGGTATAATAGAGAAGGTAAGCTAAGATTCTATTTTGTCGAAAATGAAAAGAAAGAAATGGTAATTGTAAGAGATAAAGCAATTCCAAATGATGAAATAAGAGATGTTACAGAAAAGATAAGCAAATTTTTAACATCCAAAAAAATTAAACATGATGTAGAATGGGATAAATTATATCTAATAGAAATGAGGAGGAAAAAGAGATGAAAGTTAAGGATCTAATGACAAAAAATGTTATTACATTCACACCTGAAATGACAATAAAGGAGGCAATGGAAATACTAGTAAAAAATAATATAGGTGGAGCTCCAGTAGTGGAAAATGGAAAACTGGTTGGCATTATTACTCAAAGGGATATTCTAAGCTTTTTAGACATGGCATATAAAAGGCAGGGCTGGATATTTATACCTACTCCTTTCGATATTATAGAGATTCCAAGATTGACTGCCTTGCCATATGAAAAATTCACTGAAATATATGAATCTCTTGGTCAGGAGAAAATAGGAAATATAATGCAAAAGAAAGTTTATTTTGTTGAACCTGATGATGATATTGAAGATGCAATTCAACTTTTGGGGAAGGGAAAAATAAACAGGCTTCCTGTTGTTGATCAAAATCGTAGTGTTGTTGGAATAATTACAAGAGGGGATATACTCAGGGGACTTTCAAACCTAGAAAAAGGAAAAAATTGAATATTTTTCAATTTTTTAGAAATAAATTTATAAAGTATTTTTTCATACAGTAAGACTATGTTTCCCGTAATCAATACAGATTATTGTAAAGGTTGCAATTTGTGTGTTGAGGTTTGTCCTAAGGCTGTTTTTGTCCAGGGTAAAAATATAACTTCTAGAGGTTATTTTAGCCCTGTTGTTGTTTACAAGGAAAGGTGTACAGATTATAGCCTAAAAAAAGGAGAAAGAATTTTATGCGAAATATGCTGGTTAACATGCCCAGAGCATGCAATTGAATACGAGGTGGAATAAATGTTAACTCCTGGTAGGTATTTTCTTTCTGGAAATGTAGCAACCGCTGAGGCAGCTCTATTAGCAGGATGCAGATTTTATGCAGGATATCCAATAACACCTTCATCTGAGCTTATGGAGCATATGTCTGGTAGAATAGAAAATGAAGGTGGTGTTTTCATCCAGACAGAGGATGAAATTTCAGCAATTGCAGCTGTTATTGGAGCTGCAATGACAGGTACAAAGTCAATGACAGCAACATCAGGTCCAGGATTTTCTTTAATGCAAGAAAATCTTGGTTATGCTGCCATGACTGAAACACCAATTGTTATTGTGGATGTTATGAGGGGAGGGCCTTCAACAGGTCAGGTAACAGTTGTAGCTCAAGGAGACGTTTTGCAAGCGAGGTTCGGATCGCATGGTGATTATGAAACAATCGTGCTGGCACCAAATTCAGTACAGGAATTATTCGATCTTACAATAAAGGCTTTCAATTTAAGTATCATGTTCAGGAATCCTGTCATTTTACTCTCTGATGCAGAGCTTGCTCACATGACTGAAAAGATTACAGTCCCGGAAAAAATTGATCTTGTTGGTTTTAATGATATTGAAATTGAAGGAATTCCTAAATTTACTCCTCTTGGCATTGGTGGAAAATTGGCAATTACAGGCCTTACACACAATGAAAAAGGATATCCTATAACAACGGATGTTCAGGTCCACAGAAAATTAGTAACGAGAATAGTAAACAAAATAACAAAGAATGAGCCAATAATATCCGATGTGGAAATAATTAACCCTGAAGCTGATACATTGATTGTTTCATATGGAATATCATCCAGAGCAGCGTATCCTGTTATTAAAAAGCACAAGGATGTTGGCTTGTTCAGGCCAAGGACACTCTGGCCATTTCCTGAAAGCAAATTTAAGGAAATTACTAAAAATAAAAGGATAATTGTTGTAGAAATGAACCTCAGGGGTTATGGCCTTGAGGTGGAGAGGGTAGGGAGAAAATATGGAGCTAAAGACTTTGAATACATAAATTTAATAGGTGGGGAAGTCCCCAAACCATATCAGATAGAGGAGGTTCTTTAATATGGAATTCTTTGAGTTTTACAGGAAAGACAGATGGCCTCACCAGTTCTGCCCTGGTTGCGGCCTTGGCACAATAATGAATACCATGTACAAGGCATTCAATGATTTGAAAATGGATATAAATAAAACTGTATTTGTAAGTGGAATAGGCTGCACTGGTAGGGTGCCAGGCTACATAAATGCTGATTCTGTTCATACAACACATGGTAGGGCTCTTGCATTTGCAACAGGTATAAAATTAGCAAGACCGGATTTAAATGTAATAGTTATAAGTGGTGATGGTGATCTTTTTGCAATAGGAGGAAACCATATAATACATGCAGCCAGGAGAAATATTGATATTAAAGTAATTGCTGTAAACAATGCAACTTATGGTCTTACAGGTGGCCAGCTTGCGCCTACAACACCATATAATATGATTACAACCACATCACCATATGGCAACAGGGAATATCCTTTTGCACTAGCAGATCTTGTGGCAGCTGCAGGTGCAAATTATGTTGCAAGGTGGACAACAGCGCATCCTAATCAACTTGTGAATAGTTTAAAACAAGCATTCACAACAAGGGGATTCTCATTTGTTGAAGTAGTTTCACAGTGCCCAGTGAATTTTGGAAGAAGGAATAAAATGGGTGATCCAGTATTCCATTTAAGGTGGATTAAGGAGCATGCTATACCCATATCAAAGGTTTCTTTTGATGTCAAGACACCATACGAAATTCTGGATTTGAACACCAAAGGTATATACATAATAGGTGAACTAGTGAGAAGAAACAGGCCTGTCTACGGCGAGGCCCTTTCGGAAGAGGAAGAGGAATCTGTTCCTATGGAATAAACAACAAATATTTAATATTAAAAAAAGATAGTGATAATTGATGATGAGAATAAATGATAGGCAATTGCAAAGGCTTGCAAAGCAGATGGGCCTGAAAACCCAAGAGCTTGATGCAGTAGAAGTTTTGATCACGGGCAAGGAAAAGGACTATGTTGTTAAGAATCCAAAGGTAACTCTCATGGAGGTTCAAGGCCAGAAGGTTCTTCAAATTATTGGGGATATTTCTGAAAAGGACAAGGAAAAATTGCCTTTCAAAGAGGAGGATATTGAACTTGTAATGCAGCAGACAGGCGTTGAAAGGGAAGAAGCTATCAAGGCCCTTAAGGAAGCTAATGGTGAACCTGCTGAAGCAATTATATCAATCATGAAAAACCATGGACCTCATTGATGAAGTTCTAGAAAGGATAAAACCAACAGATGAGGAAAACTTAAGGATAAAAAAGGCTGTTGAAGATATAATAACGAAGATTAATGAAAATATTCATAATTTAATGGCGGAGCCGATACTAGTTGGAAGTGTAGCAAAAGGCACGCACCTAAAAAATCCTGATATAGATATTTTTATAAGATTTTCAACATCCTATGAAAGGAATTTTATTGAAACATTCACACTTGAATTGGGCAAAAAAATACTTGAAAATCCTGTTATAAATTATGCAGAACATCCTTATGTGAATGGAAAATACAATGGGTTCGATTTTGATATAGTTCCTTGCTATTATATAGAAGATTCTTTCAAAAAAATTACAGCAGTTGACAGAACACCTTTTCATACGAAATTTGTTCTTGAACATTTAAGCGATGATGGAAAGGATCAGGTAAGGATCCTTAAACAATTTTTAAAGGGCATTGGTATATATGGTGCTGAAGCAAAGGTTCAGGGTTTTTCTGGATATTTGACAGAATTGCTTATAATTAAATATGGGACATTTGAAAATGTCTTAAAAGAAGCAGAATCTTGGAGAAAATTCAAAATAATTACATTCAAGGATCATGGGAAAAATTTGTATGAGAAATTCAAAGCTCCTTTGATTTTTATTGATCCTGTGGATGAGAATAGAAATGTTGCATCTGCACTTTCACTTGACAATTACAGTAAATTTATTCACGCATCCAAGGAATTTTTAAAGGAAAGGAAAATTAATTTCTTCTTTCCTGAAATCCATGTTCCTGAGAAAATGCCCGAGAGGAATACCAAAATTTTGCATTTGATTTTGCCTAGGCCTGAACTTGTTGATGATGTTTTATATCCGCAAATAAGAAAATTTGCTACCACCGTCTTTAGAAATTTGGATGAATTTCAGCCTATGGATTATCATTTTTATGTTGATAATTTTATTCATATAATAATTGAATCATATTTTTTGGATTTACCCGATGTTATGGTCCATGAAGGACCTCCAGTATGGGACAAAAATTCTGAAAATTTCATTAAAAAGTGGATAAATAAATGTTATTCAGGCCCATACATAAAGGATGGACATTTCTATGCATATGTGGAAAGAAAATATAATACCATGGAAAAGAAAATTTTGAACATAGTAGAAAAAAATTCCATAGGCAAGGATCTTGATAGAATTAAAAACAAATTAAAATTTTCAAGGGACATTAATACAATTGATAAAAAAGAACTTTATCTGTTTATGAGAAAAAAATTTCCGTGGGAATATTAAAAGAATGGTGGATTAAGTGCAACAATCCAAAATGTAATCCATGATGCTAAAAATACTATTATATCATAGGCAAGATTCTTTCTATCAATGTTCAATTTTGCATATTTAATTAAATAGGGAAGAATTATGGCAAAAACAAAACCTAGCAAATATGAAAGTACAGCAAGACCTTTTGATTCAAGGAAACCTGAAAGAAAGCCTACACCAATGCCAATCATGTATGATATAATGTATGCCTTGCCCTTATGCATTTCACTGTTGAGGAAATCCTTTTCACTCAACTCAGGAAGTACAATTTCCTCATCATCTTCTTTTTTTGCCATAGTTAATCACCTTTAAAGCCTGAGGCTAAGTCCATAAGTGAAGATTTGATATCCTTAGATTTTACTACTCCACTTGCCACTAAAATGCCTGATGATCCAAGCTGATATGCCTTTTTAACATCATTTTTGTTTTTAACTCCAGCTCCGCATAAAACTGTCACGTTAATGTTTACTTCTTTAACAACTTTGACAGAATCAGATATCACCTCTGGCCTTGCCACAGAGACAGAAATATCTCCGCCTATGAGCTCTGGAGGCTCAATTGCAACATAATCAGGTCCTAGGGATGCAACAGCCCTTGTTACACTCACATTGTTTGTGCATGCGATGCTTTTCATTCCCATTCCCCTGGATCTTTTTATCAATTCATCAATGTCACTTACTTTTAACTGCTTTTCAGAATGGTTTATTATTATACCATCAATGTTCCAATCTTTAAGATTTTCCAGCGTAATGCTACCTGTATGGCTTCCAGGCAAGATATTATCAACATGCTGAGCATAAACAGGAATTGAAACGGACTCTTTTATTTTCACCAAATCAACAAAAGATGGCGCTACTGCAATTTCAATGCCTGTTTCATTGGATACTTTTTCAGCAGTTTTTGCTATATTTAAAGAATTTTTTCCTGTGGATTCACCATATGCCTTAAAATTAACAACTATTATTGGCTTGTTCATTTTAAAATTCATCATGAACAATTACTATTAATATTTTCTTATATTCTTGAAATGCCATTTTCCTTTGTTATTTTTATACTGTTGTCCGCAAAATTTTCTAACATATTTTCATGCGTTACAATAATCACCTGGTCAACATTAATATTTGAAAAAATGTCCTGCATCTGCTGAATCTGCTTATCGCTGAATCCATCTGTTGGCTCATCCAGCATAACAAAATTTGTCTCAATTAAATTAAATTTTTTAAGCATTGAATTTAATGCAAGTCTGTATGAAAATGCAACAGCATTTGATTCCCCGCCACTTAAGGAGGAATAATCCATTTCAAAATCACCTACTGTAATAATAAGAGAAAAATCCCTATCTATTGAAATCTCCATCTCTGATCCTGGGAGAAGAATTTTAAACCAGTCATTTATTTCAGACTCAAATTCTATTCTTATGGAATTTATTCTATTGGAAATTATTTTATCAATATCCTTTACAAATATATTGTCTATCCAGTCCAAAAATTTTAAATCGTTTATTATTTTTTTCTCCTCATCAAGAAGATACTTAAGATTTCTTTCTTCATTATTTATTTCTTCCATCTTTTCTTTCAGATTATTTTTAGAATTTAATAAATTTGATTTTATTTCTCCAGTTTCCCTATTTATTTCTAGAATTTTTTCTTTAAAATTTATATATTTATCTTCATTGAAATTAATATTTTTTACATTTTCTTGCAAACTTTTTATTGATTCTTCCAGCTTTTTCATTTCATCTTCAATTCTTTTATTTTCATTTTTTATTTCATTTTCCATATTAATTTCATTTTCTATTCTTATATATTCATTGTGGTATTTCTCCAATTCATTTTTTTCAATCATCAATTTTTCCATATCCTCCTTATTGAAAGATATCTTTTCCAACTCTTTTTTCAGAAAATTTATCCTATCCTCTATTTCTTTAATTCCATCATATATTTTATCTTCATTAACTAGTTGGCTTTCCAATAATAATTTTTTATTCTGCAAATTCAATTTGTACTTTTCTTTTTCCATATTTCTTTTCAATTTTTCATTATTTTCTGATATTAATTTTTCAATAATTTTCAAATTTTTTTCCAAATTTTCAATTCTTTCATTTTTCTCATTTATTATTTTTATATCATCCTGAATAAGAGAATTTATATGCTCTTGATCCAGTGGCCTTTTGCACTTTGGGCATATTACAAGATTTTTTAAATCTTTAAGATCATCGATCTCCTTTTTTATTTTAACTATCTCCTTCTTTTCATTCTCAATTTCAAATTTAAACTTTGAGTATTCTTCATTTATGTTTGTATTATCAATTTCATCTAAAATAATTTCATTTATTTTTTGTTCTATTTCATTTATTTCTTTTTTATATTTATCCAAATCATTTTTTTTATTAACAAGATTTTTAAGTTCATTTTCTTGGACTCCCATATTCAAGATCAAGTTATTGTATTTCTCTTGCTTAACATGGGCTTCATCTATTTTTTTATCAAGTTCGTGATACATTTTATCCTTTTCTTTCAATAATAGAAGATCTTCCTTTTTGTTTTCAATTTCATTAAGCTTTTTTAAATTTTTTTCATAATCTTTTTTAAAATTTTTGTACCTTTCATTTTCTATTTTTATTTCATTTTCTAAATTGTCTTTTTCCTTTTTTAAATTTTCCATTACCTTTAATTCATTTTCCACGTTCTTCAATTCATTTTCTTTGATCTTATAAATTAATTCATATTCCTTTATCTTTTTTTTAAGATCATTTAAATTTTCATTCAATTTGTATATCTTTTCTTTTTCATCATTTATTTTTTCACCATTTTCTCCTATGATAGCTTTAGAAATTTCTACCTTACTCAAAATATGCTCTTTAAGAATTTCCACATTCTCAAGAATTCTTTTCAGTGATGTAATTTGAAAAAGGTCAAGTACTATTTCTCTCCTTTCATCCGGATTCATTGCCATTATTGATTTCATCTCTTCCTGTGATGCATATATTACAGTTTTAAAAAATATTGGATCCTTCTTCTTATACTGGTTCACTTTGAATATTTTTGCAATTAGCTTTTTCATTTCCTTGTCATTTAGATCTTTACTTTTTCCATTTATTGTTACAGTTACATCATTACCAGAAAAACCATCCCTTGTTTTTTTCAATTTCCTTGTTATTCTTATATTTTCATTTTCATGTTCCATTTCCAATGAAACAGAACCAGAATCCTCACCAATTCTAAGTAGATTCTTATAATCAAGGGATGATCCACCAAATAGTGCAAATTTTATAGATTCAAGGATCGTTGTTTTTCCACTTCCTACATCTCCGGTAATGACTGTGATCCCATTTTTAAAATCAATGTGCGTGAACTTATGCGATCTTATATTCTGAAGGTCAATGGACTTGATTATCATTTTTCTCTACCATTTCCAATTCATTTTTTAATGATGCGATTAACCTTTTTTTAAAATCATCTATTCTTTCACCTTCTTCCCTTTCAGATTTCAGTTTTTCGACAAAATCCATTATGTCAAATGAAAATGGGCTTTGAATATTTTTAATTTCATCATCCATGCTTAAATTGGCTGGCATAGCCTCATTCTCAAAATTCAGATTCTTTTTTCTAAGCATGATTATTGATTTCCTTTTCAATCTCATTGGTAACTTACCTAAATTTACATCATCAGGATTGAACATTGCCTTGCCAAATAGATTGATAAAAATTATTTCAGCATTGACATTTTCCAATTCTATGCTTATTTCATCAATTACGGTCCTTGATGATTTTCCATCACAATTTATGTTTGATCTGTAAATATTCATTGGCTCCATATTAAAGAATCTCGGTTTAAAATCTTCAACTAAAGCGTAGCCCCTTTCAACATTATTATAAAGCTCATCAAAGGAGGATCCAAAAAATGGCCCTGGATAAACAATGTAAGATCCATTAAAGATTTTCCATATTCTTTTATGAACATGCCCACCAGCATAATATGAGAATCCCTTTGGCAATTTTTCAAGGTCAAGTTCTCTCACTTCTTGAACACCAATTGATCCTTTAATGGGCGAATGAAATATAAATATGCTCTTTTCTTCAGGTTTTACATCAATTTTATCATAAAGGTCTATTTCCCTTGAATTTGTTTCTCCCCCAACGCCATAAATTGTTGTTCCTGTTTTTTTGTCGTATGTACCTTCAAGGTGAATTATGCCATTTTCTTCTTTATATCTATAAACATTTGTAATTATACCTGCAGAATCCAAAATAGAGAATAAAGAACCTCCACTGGATACGTCATGAGATCCTGGAACAGCGTATATTTTTTTGCCGCTCTCAATGAAATTTCTCATGGCGGATATTAATGAATCTAAGCCTTCAAAAATTTGAAAGGGTGTATTAAAAATGTCACCAGAAACAATTAAAAAATCAATGTCTGAATTTAATATTTTTTTAAATTCCTCTATCTCTTTTAAATGAATTTTCTGATATGATGAGAACGACCCGAAATGCGTATCGGAAATATGAATGAATTTCATTTTTTCTCTTTATTTTTATTTATTTCTTCGTCCTCCAACCTTAATTCATTCATTAATTCTCCAACGCGCATATTCAATGATGTTGGTGTTGTAACAGCTACAATAGATTTTTTTAAATTTTCATTTTTCTTTAAATAATCGAGAAATTCTAGCACCTCTTTATCAGAAAAATTGTGAAGGAGTATTATTCTCGGCCCTTCATTTTTTCTCTCATCGTTGCCCAATTTCCTGAATGTCATAATTTAATAAAATAATTCTTCATATTTAAAGAAAACTAATGTGAACAAATCTTTAGAAGTTTTTTGATAAATTTAAAATATGTTATGTTCATATAGGCATATATGAATGCTAAATCATTAGCGGCAGTTTTATTTGTGGTAGGCATAGTAATAGGTTTTGCTATAGGTTACGGTGTAATGATTGCTACACAACCATCAACAACTGTTCAAGGTGTATCAATTATAGCAGCTGGATCTCTTGGGTATGCGTTCAACGATATTGCACAAAACTGGACAAAGTTATATCCAAACGTACCCATTTCTGCGGGTGGTGGAACTTTTATGGGCAGTGTAAAGGCAGCAAAGGAAATATCTGTACTCCATGAGAAATATGATGTATTTGCTTCAGCTGCATCTGACGTGATACCCATGGTTCTTTCACCCAACTACACAAACTGGATGGTGGTCTTTGCAACCAATGAAATATCTATACTTTACGCTACAAACTCTAATGCAACAGTCAATTTAAATGGAACTGTAATGAAAGTGAACCAGATTAACGAAACTAACTGGTTCATGTTTGTTACTGCGCACAATGTTACTGTTGGTGTAAGCAATGGTAGTGATGATCCTGCTGGGTTCCAGGCAATACAGGCCATGAAACTTGCTGGAATATATCTTGTTCAGCATGATAATGCTGCATACAATGCCTGGTTCCATGGCTACCTCGGATATCCTGTAAATGATACAAATGCCATATTCCAGGCTATATGGTGGCACAAATACAAATCAGGTCATCTTATGCCTGTGGGTATTGAGGCAAGCATGGACGCGATGATTAAAACAGGAAAACCATACTTTGGAATATCCTACAGAAGTCTTGCAAAATCTTATGGCCTAGGTTATATTAAACTTCCATGGCAGGTAAATCTTGGGTCAACAAACATAACAGCAATAAATTATTATGCCCAGGTAAATAGCAGCGGAGCGCCAATTGGCCTTTCCGGAACACCTTCTGAAGCAGCATCCCCAGCTGGACCGATATTCTATGCTGTTACAATACCATTCACTGCACCAGATAAAACATTGGCTCTTGATTATTTGACACTTCTTTTAGGACCAATAGGCCATCAAGTACTAATAAACACTTACTTTGATCCAATACCTGTTCCATATGCTGTTCCTTTGACTTCAAATGCAACAATACCTTCTGTACTTGAACCATTCACTGAACCTCTGCCTTCATATTTACAATCTGGGCCAGGTTATATTGCAATAATGGGCTCTCAATCTTGAATAATTGAAAATTTTTTAATTTTTATTTTTATTTTATTATCTCTAATATCTGGGATTTTATCTAGAATAATGCTAATTTTATCATCTCCTATGAAACCTGTTATTTTAATTCCTTCAGGTACTTTAAAAAAATTTTCAATTTCTAATGCTATTCCATCGTCACTAACAATTACATCATAAGGTCTGAAGGCGATCCTAGAATTTTTATTAATTTTTAACATGTTATTAATCAATTGATTAGAAATTATATTTTCAAGACCCAAAAAAGATGCAACAAATTCAGATTTTGGCATAACCATAATTTCATCTAATAACCCAACTTGTTCTATTTTTCCACTATTCAGAATGCCTACCCTAGTTGCCAAATATCTTGCTTCGTCCATTGAATGCGTTACCTGTAACGTGGTTAAATTAATATCCTCATGTATTTTTTTTAAATCCTCCATAAACCTTGCCCTTAAATTCTGATCCATTCCTGTTAATGGTTCATCCAAAAGAAGAATTTTTGGTTTTATAGCCAAAGCCCTTGCTATCGCTACCTTCTGCTTCTCTCCTCCGCTCAATACATAAGGATACTTATTAAGAAGATTTTCAATGCTTAATTTTTTAATAATAGGTTGGACTATTTCAATTGCCTCCTCCTTTGTTTTTCCTCTTACTTTTAGACCGAATATTATATTATCAAGAACCTTCATGTGATCAAATAGGGAATAATCCTGAGGTACATATCCAACATTTCTTTTTTCTGGCTGGATTTCAGTAATATTTTTACCATCTATTATTATTTCGCCCTCTTCAGGGTAAATTGATCCTGCAATAGTATCTAAAAGCAAACTCTTGCCACTTCCTGTAGGGCCAAGTAAAATAAAGTACTCACCATCATCTATTGTAAGATTAATATTTTCCAATTTAAAGGATGGCACCTCAACTGTAATATTTTTTAGTTCAATCATTTTCTTACACCTGGAACGAAGAATATTTTCCTCTGGCCTTGGATTATTTTTAAAATAATAAATATTACAAGGGAAATAACTATCAGAAGGGCAGATATTCCAATTGCACCTTCTAAGCCAGTTACTTCAAATTGGTTGTATACTTGAACACCTGCAATGGCGTTGTATCCTGGAATGATATAAGGAGCAACTATTAAAATTGCACCCACTTCGCTGATAGATCTTGCCCAACTTAATATTCCACCAGTGAGAATGCTCCTTGCCACTTGTGGAATAACAATCCTGAAAATTACCTGTGTTTGTGAGGCACCCAGGGTCCTTGCAACTATTTCTAAACGTGGTGGAAGGGATTTTATTGCCTCTTCCATTGTTTTTATTGCATATGTTCCACTGACAAAAATGTAAGCCAATATTACAGCAATGAGGTTGTACCCAAATGAAATTCCAAAATAGTTAAATAGGATACCACCTGGTTCAGATTCAGCAAAAACAAATAAAAGACCGATGCCAACTACGCTGTGTGGTATCATAATTGGAATTTCGACAATGGCATCAAGTATATTTTTGCCTGGAAATTTAAATCTTGAAAGTAAGTATGCAAGAGGAAAACCGAATAAAAGAATTATCAAAGTTGATATAGTTGCCGCGTAAAGCGTTATTTCTATGGATGATAAATTTCCAGGAGTGATAACCTGAGTGAAAATAGTTGAAGGTGATACTAAAGTAAGAATCCTAACTATTGGTGCCAATATGAAAATGATGAAGATTATTGAAATAATCCAGATTACTATTTTAAAAGGTCCCTTATAATGGAAATTTGCTTTTCTGATATGCATAATATTACATATCAATTAACTTATCTAAATTTTTCTTTTAAAATAAACAAATTTATTACATAAATTCTCTTATAATGCAAAAAAATAATAAGCAATTAGAATATTTCTTTACTTGGGTGGTAAATTGAAAAACTCAAGAGTTTCCGGATTCTATAATAAAACGGTAGATGAAAGGATTTCCTGGGTTAAGGATTTTTCTGATCTTAGCCAGGAGGAAATAAATACACTTAAAAATTCAATTCCAGTTGATTTGGCAAACAGGATGATTGAAAATGTGATATATTTAATGGATTTTCCTGTGGGAATAGCAACAAATTTTTTGATAAATGGGAAGGATTACATTATACCTATGGCCATAGAAGAGCCAAGTGTTGTTGCGGCTGCAAGCAATGCAGCTAAAATAGCAAGGGCAGGTGGTGGATTCAAAGCCCTGGCGTCCGAACCTTTGATGATTGGCCAGATACAGGTTGTTAAATTAAAGGATCCATTTTCTGCAAAATTCAAGATACTTGAGAATAAAGAAAATTTAATGAAGATAGCTAATGAACAGGACCCTGTTCTTGTAAATTTAGGAGGGGGATGCAAAAACATAGATGTACGTGTTCTTGATTCCAATCTTGGCCCGATGGTAATTGTTCATCTAATAGTTGATGTGCGTGATGCAATGGGAGCCAATGCAGTTAACACCATGGCTGAGGCAGTAGCTCCTTACCTTGAAAGCATAACTGGAGGGAAGGTTTATCTCAGGATATTAAGCAATTTGGCCACATTGAGGCTTGCAAGGGCATGGGCAAAATTCCCAAAAAGTGAAATAAGTGAAGCAACAGTCGATGGTATCATTTATGCTTATGAATTTGCAAGAATAGATCCATACAGGGCAACTACTCACAACAAAGGAATAATGAACGGTATAGATGCTGTGATACTTGCAACTGCAAACGATTGGAGGGCAGTGGAGGCAGGTGCTCATGCATATGCATCATTGAATGGATACCAAAGCTTGAGCAAGTGGGAAAAGGATGAAAATGGCGATCTCATTGGGACAATAGAACTTCCACTTGCAGTTGGAACTGTAGGAGGTGCTTCATCTTCACATCCTAAGGCAAAGATAGCAAGAAAAATTTTAGGTGTTAATGATGCAAAGGAATTTGCATCAGTACTTGCTGCTGTTGGCTTGGCCCAGAACTTTGCTGCAATCAGGGCACTTGCAACTGAAGGAATACAAAAGGGACACATGAGCCTTCATGCTAGAAACATAGCAATTATGGCGGGCGCACAAGGTGATATGATAGACAGAGTGGCAGAAGAAATGGTAAAGGAGGGAAAAGTAAGACTAGATAAAGCAAAGGAAATAATTGATAAATTGAAAATGGGTAATCAATGATACCTGTACCTTCTTTCAAGTATGAGGTTCTTTAAGTAATCCTTATCATCCTTTTCTATTTCTTTAATATTTATTATTGGCAAATTTCTATTCACGTCCTTAATTTCGGTAAATACCAAACCAGATTTTTCAGTAATGAAAGCAATGTCTTCAATTATCCTAACCTTTTCCATGAGCGTTTCTTCCATTTTTGAAAAACCTAAAAACATGATATCATCGATGCTGGAGAGGCCATCTACATTTGATTTCCTTGTGAAATAGACGAACGTGCCCATTTTTCTGAATATATCTTCTATTTCCTTGTCGAAACTGTCCTTTGGCAAAGAGAATTTTTCTATTTCATCCATATCTGGTAGGTTTTGGAATGGATCAACTGTATCAATAAGATCAACGTTTAGGAAATCCTCTATTTTCATTATAACGTCAATAGAAACTGCAGTTTCACCCTCTTCATAAAGCTGAATTGATCTCCTTGATACATTTGCCACTTTTGCAAGTTCCCCTAAAGATATTCCCTTCTTTTCTCTTGTTTCTTTAAGCATCTTTGAATTTATTTTTACATAAAAGCCGCCTGGAGCAGCAAAACCTATAGGATATTGATCATAATTGATAAAATCTGAAAATGTTCTAACACTAAACACAGGAATACCGTATCTTGAATATAATATTGAATCTTCCAATGAGCCTATGCCACATCTTGCTCCAATAATTAATGCCTTTGCCTTTAGAATGTTTGAAAGTAGTTTCAATTCTGCTGCAATTTCCGGTTTCAAGGTATCCACATTGTAAAGAATCTTTATAATTAATATTTCAGTCCCCCTGCTTCCTATTATATCGTAAGAGCTAGATGTTGAAAGCTCAGAAGATAATCTAAACCCATTCTTTTTCAAAATGGCACGCACTTGCCTTATCATCGCTTCCCTTGTTATTTCCATACTCAGGTGAATTTAGCAATTGTAATATTTAAATTTTTCTTCAAACCAGCTTTATGTACTTATATGCTTCGAAATTATCGTTAAAGCAATATTTTACTGTCTTGAATTGGGATTTAAGCTCCTTTACTTCATCCTTAACCCTTAATGGATCTTTTTTATCCATTGCAACTTCTTTGATGAGGTGGGCTATCTGGACCATTTCTGATTCTCTCATGCCTATTCTTGTGACCTCCTGAGTTCCTATTCTTATGCCTCCCGGATGCCTTGGTTTAGATTGATCATCATAGGGAAGTAAGTTCATATTCAAAACAATGTTTGCTTTTTCCAAATCTTCAGCTATCCTTCTTCCTCCGCCCTGCTGCCAAACATCTACAAGAATTGTATGGCTCTGCGTAAATCCTGCCTTTTCACCCAGTACTTTAAATCCAAATTCATGCAAAGTTTGAGCCAATTTTTTCGCATTCCTAATTACTTGATCTGCATAACTTTCTCCAAATTCAAGGTGCTCAGCAAGTGTTATTCCTAAGGCGGCCATTGTATTTAGATGGTGATTGCTTATTACTCCTGGAAAAACTGCCCTCTGGATCTTGTCCCACATGTCTTCCTCCTTTGGATTGCCTAATATGATACCCCTCTGTGGGCCGGGTAAAGTTTTATGTGTGCTTCCTGATACTACATGTGCCCCCTCTCTAAGGGGATCCTGGAACCTTTTTCCTGCAATGAGGCCTAGGACATGGGCTCCATCATACCATATATAAGATCCAGCTTCATTTAAAGCATCCTTAAGATCTTTCAATGGCGTTGGAAATAGAAATACAGACTGACCGAACAGGGCAATTTTTGGCTTAACAAGCTTTATTACTTTTATTGCAAGATCTACATCAATATTCATGATTTCAGTATCAAAAGGCAGTGAAATTGGATTAAGTCCCCTGAATCCTACTGTACCAAACTTTGCACTTGAAATATGCGCACCACTTGCCAACGGTATTGTTGTAATCACATCTCCAGGGTTAGAAAGTGCAAAAACAACCGCCTGGTTTGCATTTGTGCCCGATATGGGCCTCACATCAACATAATCAGTATTGAATAGCTTTTTTGCTAGTTCAGTTGTGAGAATTTCAATTTGATCAACATAATAATTACCCTGGTAATACCTCTTTCCTGGCAACCCCTCTGCATATCTTGAAGACAAATCGGTTAAAAGCATCTCCTTTGCAAGAGGTGAGAGAACATTTTCACTAGCTATGAGAGGTATAGATTCTTCAAAAAATTTATTATGCTGCATTGCAAGGTCCCTTACTTTTAATGCTTCTTCAACATTTGACATTTTAATCACTTCCTTTGATTAATAGTATATTGAATATAATCTATTTATTTATTGCCCATGAAAAAATATTTAAAGTAATTTTACTATTAAAAAATTATGTATTGGCATGATCTTACATTTAAAGAAATTGAAGAGAAAATAAATGATAAATTGCTTGTGATCCTGCCCATAGGTTCTGTTGAAGAGCATGGATATCATTTGCCATTGAATTCAGATTCTGCACAGGCAATTTATGTTTCTGAAGAAATTGCGAAAAAATGCAATTCTTTGATTTTGCCTCCAATTTATTATGGTTACACAGAGTTAAAGGATTATAAGGGTACAATTTCCATAAGGTATAGCACTTTGTATAACCTAGTATTTGACATTTTGAGCAAGGTTGTGGATGATGGTGTAAAGAACATACTTATAATTTCAGGCCATGCTAGTTCAATACATATGGCAGCAATAAGAGATGCAGCCAATGAAATCGTTGAAAAGGAACCAGTGAAAATTATGTTTCTTTCAGATTATGACATTGCCTATGAACTAAGATCGAAACTCGTACCAGCAAATGATTCACATGCAGGAATTATTGAAACATCAAGAATGATGGCAATTAGACCAGATCTCGTAAAAAAAGATTTTAAATTTACATACAATGGAAAAGGAAAATTCATGGTAATTTCCAATTACAGCTCTATCTATCCAGAAGGAACTTTAAGCGATCCAAATGGATCATCTCCAGAACTTGGAAGAAAAATAAATGAGTATGTAGTGGAAAAGCTATGGGAAATGGTAAAAGAAAATTTTAATCTTTAATTTAAATTCTTTCCCCTCTGAGCTATCTCCATGGCAAGGTCAAAATCTTCCATATCTAGGGCAAGATTAGCTGCCTGGTCATAAAGATCTGCATACGATTCTTTGAACTCCTTCCTTTTTGTTTTTGGTAATGATTTCATTACATCATCAACTGCATCCATGGCATTTTTGAGATAATCAAATGCCTTCATCCTGTTGCCCTTTTCAATTTCCATGTATGCTAGGTTCTGCAATGCAAGAATATAATTTTCAAGATCCTTTGTCTTTTTTGCCTCTTCCATTGCAGATTGAAAATACTTCTCAGATTCTTCTGTTCCCCATTCAATCAACCCCAGTGTATTGTAGATTTCTGGTAAAATTTCCTTATTTGATTTTGCCTCATTTAATAAATCAAGAAGAATCTTCTTGGCCTGATCCTTATCTTTTTCAGCAAGGATGGTTGCATAAAATATCTTCTCTTTTTGTAAACTTTCGCCATCCTTTAATTTCATAAGCTCATTTTCATATTCTATTGCCTTATCAATATCAGCATTTTCTTTATAAAAATAACATTCAGCAATCTTTCTTAAAAGGTATTGCTTATCGATTTCATCTGCATTTTTTAATGCTTCTAGGTAGAGTTCTAGCGCCTGATCAAGCATTTCTTTGTCGTATAACTTGTCTGCCCTTGTGATCATTTCATTTACCATGAAATTGGTATTTTCTTCCATGATTTTAAATTTTTTATGATGCAAATGGAAAATTATATTAAATTGCTCCTATGAGGGTAAATGATAGGGATGGCTGGAATTATAAGAAAATATGCCCTTATCGAAATAGGGATTCTCCTAGTAGTAGCATTTTATGCCATGTTTCCGCCATCCCTTGTGTTGAGGGTCTGGGTATATGCATCATTTTCTTTCTCGAGGATGTTGGCAGCTTATATACTTTCATTAATTTTTTCAATACTCTATGGACTTTATGCTGCAACAAACAAAAAAGCGGAAAGAATAATGATCCCAATTCTTGATATTTTACAAAGTATTCCAATTCTAGGCTTTTTCCCAATTGCAATATATCTTCTTATAATTTATTTGCCAACGGCTGTTGGAGTTGAATTAGCATCCATTATTCTAATTTTCACAAGCCAGGCATGGAATATGGCATTCGGTGTATATGAAAGTATACTTACAATACCAAATGATATAAAAGATGCAGCGAACGTTTTTAAATTGAAAGGAATGAGAAGATTTAGAATTCTTTATTATCCTGCAATGATACCAAGGCTTGTTTATAACAGCATGATGTCCTGGGCAGGAGGATGGTATTTCCTATTTGCTGCAGAAATTATATCTGTTGGTAATACAAGTTATAAAATTCCTGGCCTTGGCTCATTTATGTGGGAAATGGTTGAAAGTGGAAAGCTGGAATACGGATTGCTCGCCTTAGCCACCCTAATTGTTATAATAGTAGCAATGGATATTTTAATATGGAGACCTCTTTCAAAGGCTTCTGAAAAATACAAGTATGAATCTCTTTCCGAGGAACAGATAACAAAGAAGTTTTATCTTGCAAAGATTCTGGATTACATGCCTTCCATGGATTTCATGTTCAAATTTTTCAGGTTTAGAATGAACAGATCCCTTAAAGGGAGACATTTCAGATTTTTTGTTAAATTATGGAGAAATAAAAGATATTTAGGATATGCAGCCTTGATTCTCATTTTCGGATTCATAGGCTATGCCCTTGGTGTATCATTAAGAAAAGGCATATACATAAATGTTCCAATTTCAGCCATATATCCTGTACCATTGGCAATTTTACTTTCAATAGCCAGGCTAGCTATTGCGTACGCCCTTTCATTGCTTTGGATAATCCCTGTGGTAATATATATTAAATTTCACAGAAGGGCTGAAAAAATACTCAATCCAATATTTGAAATAGCTGCATCCATACCAGCCACAGCTCTATTTCCATTCTTTGTGTTAATACTTATTAAAACACCTTTTGGAATAAATCTTGCATCTATATTGTTAATCATGACTGGCATGCAATGGTACATACTTTTTAATGCACTTTCAGGTATAAGCTCTTTCCCTGCTGATTATGATGCTGTATCAAAAGCATTCAAATTTTCAAAGTGGCAATACATAAAAAAGGTTCTACTCCCAGGTATATATCCTCCAATAATTACAGGAAGCATTACAGGTTGGGGCGGTGGATGGAATGCTTTGATTGTGTCGGAATACCTATTTATAAACGGTGTCACATACTCAGTATTGGGCATAGGCTATCTAATAGATTATGCCACATATGTTCAAGGCAATGTGATGCTTAATATAATTTATGTTATATTCATGGCGCTTACAGTTGTAGTGTTAAACAGATTATTGTGGAGAAAATTGTATGCAAGATCACAGCGTTATGCTTATGAAACTTGAAAGAAAATCATGGGAAAAATTCTATAGAATGCATGAAAATCCGTGGAAAGGAAAAAATGAAATTCCTGATATTTATGATTTATTGAATAAGGGATCATTAATTTTGGATGCAGGTTCAGGAACAGGCAAAAGTTCATTATCCTATGAAAAAGACTTTAAAATTATTCTTTTGGACTTTTCTATGAATTCACTAAGAAATTCTTCTTTGGCTACTGAAAAAATATTGGGGGATGTAACTGAATTACCTTTTAAAGATGATACATTTGATGCAGTAATAGCTTTTCATATTCTTGACCATATTCTCATGGATAAAAGAAAAATTGCAATTCAGGAACTTTTTAGGGTTTTAAAGAAAAAAGGTTACATTTTTGCATTATCATTTTCAACAGAAGATTTTAGATATGGAAAGGGCAATGAAATAGAAAAAAACACATTTTTAAGGGGTAATGGAATATTTACACACTATTTTGAAGAAGAAGAATTTTTAAATCTTTTTAATAATTTTAAAATAATAAAATTTGAAAAAAGGCTAATTAAAAGATTAATATTAAAAAAATCATATAATATGGTAAACCTTTTCACAGTTGGAATCAAGATATAAGGTAGAAAGATTTTTATTTCAGTATGAAATATGGAATTGAGAGAGGAAAAGATATGGAAAATGGAAATATGTCTTACAAGGCAGAGGATATCCAGGTCTTAAATGATACTGAAGCGGTAAGAAAAAGGCCTGGAATGTACATAGGAAGTACGGACGAAAAAGGTCTTCACCACCTTCTTCTTGAGGTGGTAGATAACAGTATAGATGAGGCACTTGCAGGTGTATGCAAAAATATTATTGTAAAGCTTTATCCAGACGGCAGTGCTAGCGTTGAGGATGATGGAAGAGGAATACCTGTCGATATACATCCTCTTTACAATAAGCCTGCTCTGGAAATAGTTTTAACAGAGCTCCATTCTGGCGCAAAATTTGATAAAAAGGTCTATAAAGTTTCCGGAGGGCTTCATGGTGTAGGAATTCATGTGGTAAATTTTCTCTCAGAATATTTCAGAATAATTGTAAAAAGGGATGGAAAAATATATTCCCAGGAATATGAAAGAGGCCAGAAAAAATCTGATATTGTGGAACTTGGTCAGATAGAAAAAGGTAAAATAAAAATTGATGATAAGATTGAACTTGAGCTGGAATCTCAAACGGGAACATTTGTTTATTTTAAGCCTGACCCTGAAATTTTTGAAACAAAGAATTTCAATTATGACATTGTGAAGGGAAAATTGAGAAGCATGGCCTTCTTAAATAAAGGGTTAAGAATTGTTCTTAAGGATTTAAGAAATGGAAATGTGGATGAATTCAAGTATGATGGTGGTATAGTAGAATTTGTAAAATTCCTCAATGAAGGAGTTCAACCAATTCACAATGATGTTGCATATTTTTCTGATGAGGAAAGCCAGATCCAGGTTGAAATTGCACTTCAATATAATGATCAAACCTATGAAACTGTGCTTGGATATGTAAATGATATTCAAACTGAAGATGGTGGAACGCATGTTGTAGGATTTAAAACTGGCATCACAAAGGTATTGAATGATTATGCAAAGGAAAATAATTTACTGAAAAATTTAACAATAACTGGTGAGGACGTTAGGGAGGGTCTTACAGCTGTAATTCTTGTAAAACATCCTGAACCCCAATTTGAAGGCCAGACTAAAACTAAATTAGGAAATAGTGAAGTTAAAGGCATAGTTTATTCAATGACCTTGAAACACATGAAAAAATACCTTGAGGAACATCCTGCAAGTGCAAAGTCAATCATTGCAAAGGTCTTGAATACTGCAATGGCTAGGGAAGCAGCAAGGAAGGCAAGGGACCTTGTTAGAAGGAAAAATCTCCTTGATATTCTGGATCTGCCTGGAAAGCTTGCAGATTGTTCAATTGAAGATAAGGAAAAGACAGAGATTTTCATAGTGGAGGGTGACAGTGCTGGAGGCTCTGCAAAGCAGGCAAGGAATAGAGAATTTCAAGCAATACTTCCATTGAGGGGTAAAATACTTAATGTCGAAAAAGCAAACGTTGACAGGGCTTTTAGAAGTGATGAAATAAAAGCTTTAATTTCAGCAATTGGTACAGGCATAAATGATGATTTTGACATAAACAAATTGAGGTATGGAAAAATTATAATAATGACGGATGCAGATGTTGATGGTGCTCATATTAGAACACTTTTACTTACTTTCTTTTATAGGTACATGAAAGAACTTGTTAATCAGGGCCACATATATATTGCACAACCTCCGTTGTATAGAATTCAGAAGGGAAATGATGTTAGATATGTATATTCAGATGAAGAAAAAGATGCACTTATAAAGGAAATGGGAGAGAATGCAATTGTTCAAAGGTTCAAGGGTCTTGGTGAAATGAATCCACAGCAACTTTGGGAAACAACAATGAACCCGGATACAAGAAGAATTCTAAAGATAGATATTGAAACAGCATCTGAAGCTGACAGACTATTTTCTCTTTTGATGGGTGATCAGGTAGAGCCCAGAAGAGAATATATAATAAAACATGCTAGGGAAGTAATGAACCTTGATATTTGAGGGTGATTGAATGCCACAGTTAGATATTAAACCAATTGAAGAGGAAATGAAGCATTCCTACATGGATTATGCAATGAGTGTTATTGTAGGCAGATCCCTCCCAGATGTTAGGGATGGGCTTAAACCGGTTCAGAGAAGGATCCTATATTCCATGTATGAGATGAATTTGACACACGATAAACCATTTAAAAAATGCGCTAGGATTGTTGGAGAAGTAATGGGTAAATACCATCCACATGGTGAGGCACCCATATATGATGCTCTTGTTAGGATGGCGCAGCCATTCTCTTTAAGATATACTTTAGTTGATGGGCAGGGGAATTTTGGTAGCATAGATGGCGATTCTCCTGCAGCAATGAGGTACACGGAGGCAAGGCTTAAAAAAATTGCTGAGGAATTGCTCGATGATATTGATAAAGAGACTGTTCCAATGATGCAGAATTTCGATGGATCTTTAATGGAACCTATGGTCCTGCCGGCTAAATTCCCTAATCTGCTTGTTAACGGCAGCTCTGGCATAGCCGTTGGTATGGCAACAAATATGCCACCTCACAATCTAAACGAGGTTATAGATGCTACTGTTTACTACATAAAAAATATGAATTGCAGCATTGAAGATCTCATGCAATTCATAAAGGGTCCAGATTTTCCCACAGGGGGATCGATACTTAACTATTCTGGCTTGATTGAAGCATACAAAACTGGTAGGGGTACAATTAGAATAAGGGGAAAATATACAATTGAAGAGGGGGAAAAATACGATGAAATTATTTTCACTGAAATACCTTATGAGGTGAACAAATCAGAACTTTTGCAGAAAATATCGGAGCTTGTAAAAAATGAAAGAATTACAGGCATTCAGAACATAAAGGATGAATCTGATAAAACTGGTATAAGAATAGTTTTAAAGCTGAAGAAGGATACGAACCCAGAAATTGTATTGAATCAACTTTTTGAGCATACGCAGCTGGAAGTTTCATACGGAATCATAAATCTTGCCCTTGTTGATAATGTGCCAAAAACATTCAATCTTAAAGACCTCATAACTGAGTTTGTCAAGCACAGGTTCAACGTGATTAAAAAAAGGATTTCTTTTATATTGAGAAAGGATGAGGAGAGGGAACATATCTTACAGGGATATCTCATAGCCCTTGACAACCTAGATGCTGTAATTTCACTTATAAGAAATTCTAAAGATTACAATGAAGCAAAAAATTCATTGATTTCAAATTTCAAGCTTAGTGAAATCCAGGCAAAGGCAATATTAGATCTAAGATTGCAGAGATTGACAGCATTGGAGAGGGAATCAATAATAAATGAGGAAAAAGAACTTAGGGAAGAAATATCCCGCCTCAAAGATATTTTAGAACACGATGATAAAATTTATAAAATAATGGAAGATGAATTGTTGGAAATTAAGAAAAAATATGGTGATGAAAGAAAAACGGAAATAATTAAAGAGGATGTGACAAAAAGAGACATTGAGGACCTTATTCCACCAATAGATATGCTTGTTACGTTCACCACAAACGGCTACATAAAAAGGATACCTCTAGATGAGTACAGATCACAGGGAAGAGGTGGTAGTGGTGTTATTACAGAATATGGTGAAGGAGATTTTCCAAAGCAAATCATGGTTTCAAATAACAGGGATTATCTTCTATTCTTCACAAACAAGGGAAGGGTTTACTGGCTCAAAACATACAAGATCATTCAAACGTCAAGGAAAGCAGTAGGAAAGAATATAAGGAATTACATTAACCTTGAAGATGATGAAAAAGTGCAGAAAATTTTGCCTGTGAAAGATTTTGATGATAGATTCGTTCTATTCCTCACTAAAAATGGTATTGTGAAAAAAACGCCACTTAGGAATTTTTCAAATCCAATGTCAAAGGGTATTATAGCAATTACCCTAAGGGATGATTCCATTGTCGATGTAGCTCTTACTGACGACAACAAATATGTGATCATAGCCACAAAGAACGGGCAGATTGTAAAATTCCAGTCAAAGGATTTAAGAGCCATGGGAAGAAAGGGTTATGGTGTAAGAGGCATAAGGCTCAGGGAAAGGGATGAGGTACTTTCTCTAACAATTGCGGAAGATGATGATTATATTTTGACTGTAACAGAACTTGGCAAGGGAAAGATCACAAAATGCTCAGAATACAGAAAAACGCACAGAGGCACCCATGGGGTAAAGGGCCAGAGAATTTCTGATGCGACCGGAAAGCTCGTTTCTGCGATAAGGGTGGAAAAGAATGATATAATAATGATACAAACTATGCTTGGAATGACTATACAACTGAGCGTTGAACAGATACCTGAACATGGTAGGAATGCAGCCGGTGTTAAGCTAATGGATATAAAAGAAAATGATAGGGTGATAGCTATCACAAGAATTTCAATTGATTAATACCACACCATTGAGGTCTGGCCTTACTAAATAATATTTAATTTTTGATCTTTCTAATATTTCTTTTACCTTTTCCTCATTTTTTGGAAGAATTATAACGGATCCTCCACCGCCCGCACCTGTTATCTTGGCGCCATATGAAAAGTCCTTGACTGAATCTATTATTTTTGATGTTTTTTCGTGCCCAACTCCAAGAATCGTAAGTAGCTTATTATTTCTATTCATGAGTTCCCCTATTTTTTCAAGATTTCTTTCCTCTAGATATTTTATAGATTCCATAGATATTTTTCCAATCTCTCTAATGATATCCATACCAAATGAATTTTTTGATACGAAATTATAAACTTTCTGAACAAGATTTCCAGTAGATCCTCTTACGCCAGAATTAGCAATTATAAATTCCTGGTTTAAATTTTTAAGACTTGAAACGTACCATTTAATACCATTTTTTTCAATTTCCCAGATAGGCTTTCCGTATGATTCCCTTGATACTATCACAAAGCCCCCTGCTGTTACTGTGGATGTATCAACAGGGCTTGCACGTCCCTGGACTGCATATTCAACATCAAAGGATGTTTTTGCTATCTCAGTCTTTGACCATTCTCCCTTCAGGGCAAAGAGTGTGGAAATGGTGCCAACCGTAACAGATGCAGAAGAACCGAGACCGCTTGATGCAGACAGATGGCTTCTTATCTTAATATTTACCTTTTCCTTTAAACCTGACATTTCATATGCTTTAATAATGTAGGAATGGTATCTGGGTTCTGGGGGTGAGCCATCCACCAAAAATTCTTCTGATTTTGAAACTTCAACATGGGAATATAAATCAATAGCCATGGCTATGGCAGGTTCGCCATATACCACAGCATGTTCACCGAATAGTATTGCTTTAGCAGGTGTTCTAGATATCATTTTTCACCATTTTCCTGAATGATTTGGCATTTTCGCACATATGTGTATTATTAAACATGACATAATCATTTTCATTCAAAATTTTTTTCAAGTAATTTAAATCATCTTCATTATATGAATAAGAATAATTACTTTTTCCATGAAGCCTGTAATATTTGAATTCTCCATATAAGCTCTTTTTCTTGAACGGATCTACAACATGGATTATGTTAAATTTTTTAAAAATATCAAGTAGGGTATTTTCATCCCATTCTCCTCTAAACTCAATACATATTTTTATATTTTTTCCTGAAAATGATTCAAGAAATTCTGAGATGTTTTCCACATTCTGTTTGGTTCCATGAAAATCGGGCGGAGCCTGAATAACAATTTTATCAGATTTTACTATCTTTGCATATTCAATCATTTTTTCCATTGCATCATATACCTCTTTAGTTTTTTTAAAATGACCGTAATTTTCTTCATTACCATACACTGACTTGAATCTCCTGTATGTTGGCGATTTATTCGTGTGTGTTATTATCTGTATGGCTTTTAAGATAATTTCAAAATTATCCTTTAATTCATTTCTCAAATTTCTTAACCATTCTTCATCCACAAAATCATAAAACGTATTTTGAATTTCAACTGCATCAAAATCAATTAGATACTTTGATCTTGCTTCACAAAAGCCACACGTACCTATTTTCATAAATTTACAAATAAATTCTTCATATATTTTTTTATTCCTGATTTAAAAAATGAAAAAATTTTATAGAGAATTATCTTTATCAAAAATAATGATTGAAAATTTTCAAAATAATAGAAAAAAATTTATTTGTTGCAGGGGGCAAGTTAAAAATGGTTTATGAATTAACTGAAGAACAAAAAATAATTTTGTCACAGGTGGAGGAATTTTCCAAAAAAAATATTGAACCTATTGCCAAAACAATCGATGCTGATGATCATGTTCCTAAAGAACTTTACAGAAAGATGCGGGATTACGGTCTACTAACCATGACAATACCAGAAAGCTATGGAGGTCTTGGTCTCCCAATGTTTGTATATTCTAAAATTTTGGAAATTGTGGCTAAGTATTCAGGTGGATTGGCGCTTAGCCTGGAGGCACATAATAGTCTTGGTTTAGGTCATGTATTCCTATTCGCTTCTGAATATTTGAAAAAAATGGTAATAGATTATACAATAGAAAATGCTGTTCCAGTTGCATGGGCTTTAACAGAACCAACTTCTGGATCGGACGCTAAAAACATGAATACTTCTTACAAAAAAATTGGAAATATTTATAAGATCAATGGAGAAAAAATCTTCATTACACATGGTGTGAGCAGTAAATACATAGTAATAATGGCCAAGGGTGACAATGGCATAAACGCATTTCTAGTGGATGGAGAATCACCAGGCCTAGAAAGAACGAAAATTAAGGACAAATTAGGTGTGAGGGGAAGCGATACAGGTGAATTGGTATTTAATGATGTTGAAGTGCCCGAAGAAAATTTGATAGGAAATCCAGGTGAAGGTTTTAGGCAGGCAATGAAAATACTCGAAGGTGGAAGAATAGCGATAGCAGGTATTGCACTTGGACTCGCTGAAGCATCCTTGAACCTGAGTATAGAATATTCAAAAGAAAGGGTTGCTTTCGGAAATACAATTTCACAATATGAAGGCATACAGTTTTATCTTGCAGATATGGCTACCAACATTCAAGCAGCAAGGCACCTGATAGAGCATGCTGCTGAACTTTATGATAAAAATTTGCCTGTGAGAAAGGAAGCATCAATGGCGAAATACCTCGCAAGCCAGGTAGCTATGGATTCTGCTAGAATAGCAATACAGATCCATGGAGGATATGGATACTTCAGGGATTTTGGCATAGACAAATATTTGAGGGATGCAAAGCTAATGGAAATAGGTGAGGGCACTAATGAGGTGCAAAAAATAATAATAGCTAAGGAGCTTTTAAAATAATATGGAGGTGTGAAAAAATGGGAAATAGAGTGGCAATGATTGCCGGAGGAATGACACAATTTGCCAAAGCAAGGAAAGATTCAACGCAGGAAGAGCTTGTAATGGAAGCAGCTAGGATGGCACTTTTCGAAAATGATCTGAAAATAGACCCTCTTGATGTAAAAAAGATGATAGATGGAACAATAGTTAGCTATTTTTCAGACCATTTTGAGAGACAGTTGCTTTTCGGTGCAATTATTAGGGACTACCTTGGATTTAATCCAATACAGAGTGCAAGGATAGAGGGTGGAGGAGCTACTGGTGGTTTGGGCCTGAAGGCTGGTTATGAAATGGTAAAATCTGGTGATGCAAGCGTTGTCATGGTTATTGGCTTTGAAAAAATGTCAGAAGTAAGCACGAGCAAGGGAAATGAATTCATAGCATTGGCATCAGACACAGATTTTGATTTCCCAGTGGGTGGCTACTATTCAGCTTATTATGCTGCTATGGCTACAAGATACATGTATGAATTTGGTATAACAGAAAAACAGATGGCCAAGGTAGCTGTGAAAAACAGGAACAATGCGCAGTACAATTTCTTTGCCCAAACAAATTCAAAAAATCCATATGCAACTAAGAGTACATCAGGTTTTATTACAATATATGATGTGCTAAATTCCCCAATGATTGCAACACCACTCAAAAGGCTCGATTGCTGCCTAATGAGCGATGGCGCAGCCGTAGCAATTTTGGCGGAGGAATCTATTGCTAAGGAACTGACGGATAGGCCTGTAATTATAGAGGGTGTGGGGAATGGAACAGATACTATGAGGCCGGCGGATAGGCCAACAACAGTAGGAGGTCTTATAAAAGATGATCTTCTATTGCCCCATGAAAAGGCAGAATGGTACGAAGATATGGTTTATCCGGGCCTTCATTCTTTCAGGGCAGGAAGAAAAGCAGCTAAGATGGCATACAAGATGGCTGGAATTACAAACCCTCTTGAACAGATAGATGTTGTAGAACTTCACGATGCATACACATCAAGCGAATTGCAAACTTACGAAGACCTTGGACTTGCTAAATATGGTGAGGGCGGAAAATTAATAGATTCAGCACCTTTCGATGATGAAAAAGGTGTTTTCAAAGAAATAAATCCTAAACTTGCAAACAGGGTGCATGTGAACCCATCAGGCGGATTGCTTGGATGCATGCATGCCGTAGGGGCAACAGGGATAATGCAGGCAGTGAGCGTAATGTGGCAGATTCAAGGAAAAATTGAAAAATTCTATGGAAGTGATAAGCTGCAGGTTAAAAACGCAAAAAGAGGCCTGGCCCATAGCCATGCTGGAACTGGTAGTGATGTTACTGTATTTGTTTTAGGAAGGGGATGGTAAAAATGTCTGTAGGAGAAAAATATGTTTCAAAAAATAAGGATCCTCTTATAGTTGATTTTCCTTATTCCATATTATACAAGCACACATTTGGAGAAGTTTCTCCGTTCTTTGTTGGTCTGAAAAATAAAAGGCTTCTAGGTACTGTATGCAGAAACAGGGAAAAGCATAAAAATGGTAAAGATCTGCTATTTCTGCCTCCGAGGGCTGACTGCCCTGAATGCATGGCAGAAGTAACAGAATGGGTAGATCTTACTGATGCTGATATAAGAATATATACATTTACAACTGCATACTTTGCAGGGGAAACATTTCTCGATAGGATACCTTACACACTGATAAATATAGATGTTCAAGGATATGATAATTCATATTCAAAGCTAACAAGCACTCTTGTTATAAATGAACCTGGTGAAATAAACATAGGTCTTAAGGATATAAGAATAGGCATGAAAATTAAACCTAAATTTAAGGATGTACCCCTAGAAAAAGTGGATGCTTCAACGCTTTACTTTGTACCTGCAGAAAAATAAAAAAACTTAAAAAGAGAGAAAGCTTTCAGGTATCCTAAAATTGGAAGGTGTGATTTAAAATGGTAAGGAAACCTGCAAGAATGTACAGGAAGATTACGGGTCCGGCATACACTAGAAAGGAATACATAGCCGGAATACCGCAGCCAAGGATCCATGAATTTGAACATGGTGATTTAAAGAACCAGTTCAGGTTCGGATACGTATTAAATTTAATTGCAGAGGAGGATTGCCAAATAAGGCATACTGCTCTTGAGGCAGCAAGGGTATCAGCAAACAAATATCTTATGACAGCTCTGGGGGCAACAAATTATTATTTAAAAATAAGGGTCTATCCGCACCACGTTTTAAGGGAGCATAAGATGGCAACAGGTGCGGGTGCAGATAGGATATCCAGTGGTATGAGCATGGCGTTTGGCAAGCCTGTAGGTACAGCTGCAAGGGTAAAATCTGGAGAAGTAATAATGTTTGTAAGAGTAGATTCTGAGAACATAGAAAAGGCAAAGGAAGGTTTGAGAAAGGCAATGATGAAGCTTCCTACACCTTCCAAGATAGAGATACTGCCCCTTAAGGCACAGTGATAGGATTAAATTCTCTAATCAAAATATTTTTTTCTTCTTCTTTGAACGATTTTAAATTCACTGATATCAAGAAAACTCCTTTATTTTCTGCAACAAGATCTTTTATAGTTGTAATAGCTTTAATTAAATTTTGAAAACCGCTGTTTGTGTATAGCATTTCCAAACCTTCTAAAAGTATTACGCCCCTTAAATTACTTTTTATAAAATCTGTAATGTTATTCACTATTATATTAAGATCTGATGGCTGTAGTGAAGTATATTCCTTCTTTCCTTCAACATTTGCCTTTGAAAGCCATATGAATTTAACATTCTTTGCTGATCCGTAGAAAGATATGCTTTCAGGGTGTGTTCTTGTTATACACAATCCTGAAGATCCTCTAGATATTGCTTGCTTAAATATATTATAACATTCAACAGGCTTTTCTTCATCTATTATGTAAGATTGACCATATTTTAGAGAAAATGATGGCTTTTTTGCGGACCTGTTCATAATTATTTTCAATTTTTTCTCATATGATTTTATAATGCTGTCAATATCATCATTTTTTATACTTTCCTTTTCCTTTATTTCATTTAACTCTTGGAGCAGCTTCGTGAAAAGCGCATATAGGAGTTCGCTTTTCTCATCATCCATGTTTATTAATCATTAATAAGATATGCATAAATTTTTCTTTAATCAAAGTTATATTTAATGAGAATTATTTATTTTATTTTTTCAGAATAAAAATTTAAATTGAGGATGGGAATAATGGCTCTGGAGAAAAATTAATTTTTCTAACGTGACATCTATGGAGATTAAAAACAATAAGATTATTAATTTTACATACCGAATGAATAATATTTTGCTGGATCATTTGAAAATATTTTTGGTTTATTAAATCAAAAAGTATCAATATAAACAAATAATCCAATATTCATAATCCCAGTTTTTTACATAAGCTATATTAATTTTGAATATAGTTTGCAGAATATTCCTAAAGGATATATTCCCTATTATGATTTTTTATTACTAATTCTTTCTCTAATGTACTGATTGCAAAATGAATATTAATATGGGGTACAAATTTATTAATGATTATCATATCTTAAAAAATATGAAGAAGCTTGAGGAATCTCTTAAAGCTTTATACCTGGATTCAAAACTTTATTCTAAAATAAAAATTATCAAGCAATGTTTTAAATATCAGGTTAGAAATTATCATATTGGTGAAAGAGAATGAAATCCCTTCTAAAGGATGTGTTATCAAAATCATACGTAAATGAAAATCAATATAAAAGTAATGAAAACATTACGGAATCTGAAGAGGATAAGGAGCTGGAAGAAATATTAAGGGGTTTGAAAACTGTAATAAAAATAATAGGATGTGGTGGTGGAGGATCAAATACTATAAACAGGATCATGGAAGAGGGGGTAATAGGCGCTGAACTTATTGCGGCAAATACAGATGCACAACATTTGCTTATAACAAAAGCCCAAAAGAAAATACTTCTTGGTAAGAGAATTACAAGAGGCCTTGGTGCAGGTGCAATACCCCAGGTGGGTGAAGAAGCTGCAAGAGAGGCGGAAGATAAAATAAGAAGCACCCTTCAAGGATCTGATATTGTTTTTATAACTTGTGGATTGGGTGGTGGAACAGGTACAGGCTCTGCTCCATACGTTGCAAAAATAGCAAAAGAACTTGGGGCACTTACAATAGCTGTATGCACGCTCCCGTTTACATCAGAGGGAAGAACAAGGATGGAAAATGCACTCTATGGTCTTGATAAACTCAGAGAAGCAGCAGATACAGTAATAACAATACCAAATGATAAATTACTTGAGCTTGTGCCAAGAATGCCATTGAATGATGCATTTAAGGTTGCAGATACTGTTCTTATGCGTGCTATAAAAGGTCTCACAGAAATGATCACCAAACCAGGATTGGTTAATCTGGACTTCAACGATCTAAAGACGATAATGAAAGATGGCGGAGTTGCTATGATAGGAGTTGGCGAAAGCGAATCCGCAGGAGATGAACGCGCCCAGGAAGCACTTGAAGATGCAGTTAATTCACCTCTTCTTGAGGTGGATATTTCTTCTGCTACAGGTGTCCTTGTTCATGTGATAGGTGGTCCTGAAATGACTGTTTCAGAGGCACAAACCATTGTTGAAGAAGTACACAAACGTGTAGGTGATAAGGCAAGAATTATTTGGGGAGCTGCTATAGATCCTGAATTTGAGGGAAAAATTAATGTAATGATAGTTGCAACTGGCGTTAAATCAAAACAGATTATGGGCAAGATCACAGAGCAGGAACTTAAAGAAAGGCATGGTGTGGATGTTATAAAATAGATTTTGTTTTTAAGGGTGAAAAAAATGTACAATGGACCTTTGGAAAGAGTTGATAATTTCAGATGGAGAATACCAAAAACTTACAAAAAAGGCATGCGTGTAGATGGAATAATATTTGCCTCTGAGCACATGATAAATGAAATAAGGAAAGACAATGCACCAGAACAGGTTGCTAATGTCGCTTTTCTTCCAGGTATTATAAGGGCATCCTATGCTATGCCGGATATTCACTGGGGGTATGGTTTCCCAATAGGTGGCGTAGCAGCCTTCGATTATGATGAAGGTATCATAAGCCCTGGGGGTGTAGGTTACGACATTAACTGCGGTGTAAAAATGCTAAGAACAAATTTAAGCATTAAGGATGTACAACCTAAAATAAAAGAACTCATTGATGCAATTTTCAAAGAGGTTCCAAGTGGCGTAGGTTCTGAGGGGAAAATAAAATTGAATAAAAATGAATTGAATAATGTTCTTGCAGAAGGCGCAAAATGGGCAGTTTCAAATGGATTTGGATGGGAAGAGGACCTTGAAAGGATTGAGGAAAATGGAAGAATTCAAAATGCAGACCCATCGAAGGTATCTGAAAAAGCAAAATCAAGGGGAGCTCCGCAGCTCGGTTCACTTGGTGCAGGTAACCATTTCCTTGAAGTTCAGGTTGTAGATAAAATATTTTTACCGGAAATTGCGAAAAAATTTGGCATAATGGAAGAGGGTCAAATCACAGTAATGATACATACAGGTTCAAGGGGCTTGGGCCATCAGGTAGCAACTGATTACATAGAAGTGATGGAGGACGCTGCGAGAAAATATAACATCGAATTGCCTGACAAACAATTGGCTAGCGCTCCCATAGATTCAAAGGAAGCGCAAGATTACATATCCGCTATGGCTGCTGCGGCAAATTTTGGCTTCGTAAATAGGCAAATGATCAACCACTGGGCAAGGACAGCATTTGAAAAAATATTCAAGGCATCGGCGGAAGACCTTGACATGCATGTTATATATTCACTTGCTCATAATATAGCTAAGATAGAGGAATATGAAATTGATGGAAGGAGAAAAAAGGTAATTGTTCACAGAAAAGGTGCAACTAGGGCATTCCCTGCTGGGCATCCAGCACTTCCCAAAATATATATGGACATAGGCCAGCCAGTATTGATCCCTGGGGACATGGGCAGAGCTTCTTACCTCCTTGTTGGAACGGATCAAGCAATAAATGAAACTTTTGGTTCCACATGCCATGGAGCTGGAAGGGTTCTTTCAAGAAATGAAGCACTGAGAAGGTACAGGGGAGAACAGGTCAAGAAGGATCTGTTGCAAAAGGGAATATATGTAAAATCGGCAAGTTCTGATGTTGCAGCTGAAGAAGCTCCAGGTGCATACAAGAATGTTGATGATGTCGTTGAAGCTGTTCAGGGAGCTAATATATCAAGGATAATTGTCAAAATGAGGCCTCTAGGTGTAATGAAGGGCTAGAATAAATAAAAAAGATCAAAGAAGTATGATATTATAAATGCTATTAAGATTGAAAGTATAAATGGTGTTTGGTATTTGATCCATTCACCATTACTGTATATATGAGTGAAAATCTTTTTGGGTAAAAATTTTGCACCATTTTTTATATTAATGAAAAATAAATAAATAATGAATACAATGGCATTGATTATAACTGCATAAAAGAGAACCTCGAGGGAATATGGAAAAATGATTGAAACTATTGATCTATTTGCATAAAAGTTTAAGAAGAGTTCGGGATAAAATGGATTGAGCAATGTAATTGCCATAATGGCCCTCGCATCTGCTTTTCCACCTAGAATGCCATAATTATAAAGGTATTTATAAAATATTATAAGTATACCATCAACAAAAAATACTAAATTTTCTTTTGTAAAAAAAAGTATTGAAATCAAAATTATTAATGAAAGGATATCCAAGTATTTTTCATATTTTTCAATATCTAAAAACCATAGGAAGAATATTGCTAATATAGTTATTACATAGAAAATATCTTGAGAATAGGCAATAAAAAGTAATATGGCTGATGTGATCCCCATGAATATCCAGATCATTGCAGTAATTTCTCTTTCACGGATATCCTGATATGATGCAATAGCAAGAAATGCTATTCCGATGAAAAACTTTAACATATTAATTAAATACATTGCATGTTTAATATGATTCCCTTAATTTTAATTTATCATTCTGCCCTATGGAAAAATTTAAATATAATTACTCATTTGAGTAATTAGGTGATAAAATATGTATGGACCAGGATGGTATGGTGGAAGAGGTAGAGGATGGGGAGCTACTCTAGGCTATTGCCCTTGGACAGGTCTGCCAAGGGGGTGGAGATGGAACTATCCATATCAGAATTACACTCAATATCCTTGGAATCAAAATATGGCTACAGGAACTAACTATGGATTTCAGCCAGTGGATGAAAAAACCGCACTTGAAAATGAACTAAAATATCTTCAAGAAAGAATGAATTATATAAGAAAAAGACTAGAAGACCTAGAAAAATAAATTTTTTTATTTTTTTTTAAGTGCGATTATCTAATATTTTAATGCATTAAGCTTATAATTAATTTATAATTATAAAAATAAAGAAAATTGGTAAATTTACAAAATACTAGGGTTTGATTTGATGCCTCATAGAAATTAATAAATATAGTACGTAAAGGATTATAATAAAAATAACATCTAACAAAAATCCATAAAATGGGCTAAGCTCTATAAATCTTAATTTCCAATATTGGTATGCCACTAAAGGACTAAGGATATAGGAAATGGATGATGTAATTAAATCAGGTTGTTGATTTAATTGAGCCAAATTTTGAATATATATTTGAACACCTATTGGAAATATAAACATAAATATTGCCAGAGCTGTAAATGAAAAAGAGGCATTGGATGAAATAGAAAGAAGTAAAGAGATTACAATAGCTAAAAGAGAACTGAGAACCAAAGGAACAAAAAAAGAGGTGATATGAAATATTACCATTATCAATAATTCTGCAATAAAGAATGGAATATATGAAATTAATAGAGCAACTGACTTTGAAAATGTTATATTGAAATATCCTTCCATAAGGCTAATTTCAAAAACTTTCAAATGCATATCCCTAAAAATACCCGTCCCAACCAATGTTTGAAATAAAGGAAGAAGAAAAATAATCATTAATATTAAAAAATCATTAAAATATTTTAAATCTAATAATAATAGTTCGATTAAAATAGAAAATACTAAAATTATTTCATAAACAGGATGGATGATTATTGTTTTAAGATACCATTCAGTTGAATAAGTTAATTTCGCCATATATCCTCCTTAAACCCGCTCTTTTAAAACCTAATATTTTTCCATCTTCTAACAATTTTACTAAATAATCAATTCTAGCCTCTGCAATTAAAACTTTCCCCATATCTGATATGACATTTAGGCCTGGAATATTATTTTCATTTAAGTAAATTTCAAATAAATTATTCTTGTATAAATCTTTTTTTGATCCTTTCCATAATATTTCTCCTTCTTTTAGTACTATATATTCATCGCATAATTCCTCCGCCTCATTAAAACTCTGGGTAGCTAATATGAAGTCTTTTTCCATATTCTGAATAAATTTAGTTATTTTTATATACCTACCAGGGTCAAGATGGCTAAAGGGTTCATCCAAAATTATGATTTTTTTATTGGAAGTAAGGACTGATAAAAGATAAACCAGCTGAGCTTGGCCTGTTGATAATTCCTTCATATTTGCATTCTCAAATTTTGATAATTCTAAAATATCTGCTATATCATTAACATATTTTTCATCTCTTATTTTTTTAAGAATTTTAACATAATTACCTACACTCATATTATAAGAATAATTACCTTTTTCAAATATAAAAGATAAGTGTTTTACAATTTTTTCCCTTTCGAAAAATGGTTCTATTCCGTCAATACTTACATATCCTTCATCAGGTTTTAATAGACCCGCAATTAAAGATAAAAGTGTAGTTTTACCACTTCCATTGTGCCCTATAATTGCTAGCTTTCTTGATTCTAATGAAAAATCTATGTCTTTCAGGATTAGGTTATTATTCAAATATTTAAATAAATGTTCAAAAATAAGTTTCATCAGTTCACCTTCTGAATCTCATAACATATAGAATTATTCCAGCTGCTATAATTATAATGTCCAATGGAAATGCCATCCCAAATCCCCACATATAGAATGCAGCCCAATTTTGTGGTGGTGCAGTATTGCTTGAGCCAAATTGAATAGTAAAAATCTGACAGTTCAATTTAGAATAATTAGCTCCAGGATAGATATCTTTAATTAAAGGTAAGAAATTTATTAAATGTGGCATTTCAGCTAAATAACCCAGAACCCTAAAATTCTCATATAAGATGTAAAAAAAAGGCGTATTAATGCCATTAACAACAATATAATTAAGGTTGGGCATTCCAAAGTTAGGATAAGGTTGCATATTGAAATTTGTCCTATTTAACGTTATGTTTCCAATTAATGTATCACTGCTATAAGTGCTTAGGAAAAGTAGTTTAAGTAAAGGAGATGAAGAAATGCTAGTTTTGTAATTAAACTGATCTATTTTGATAGGTTCTGGATAAAAAGGATTTTTTGGCAAAAGAAAAATATTAAAATAACCGGCATTTTCAGGGAGTTGAAATACAGTAATGTAAACCTGTGCTTCATTGGTGTTTAAAAATGTGACATTGATTAAAAAGCCATAGGTAAATCCAGATCTGCTAGAATTATTATAACCACCTACCGTTCCTACGAATGTGAATCCTGAACCGGCACGTATACTATTATAATAAGTTTCAGCATGGTATGGCCCGCTATAATATTCCATCATAGGCAAAAATCCAATGCCGGCCCCAAAGCCTATTAATATTATAACGAGTAAATTATTTATAATTTTATTCATACTATTTTTCTTGTTTTTATATGTTTGTTTTTTCATTTATACCACCAAAAAAAAATAATGAAAAATTCAAAAAATTTTTCAAATATCTAGATCTAAAGATACATCAACAGGTAATAGTAAATCATTATTATATTGCACTTGACCATACTGCTCTATGTAAATATTGACTACATTTCCAGGATTTAGACTGACCTGATTAATTGTGGAACCTGAAATACTACTCAACGCAGAGGAAACCGACCAAATATAAGTAGCATACAGCTCATTATTTGTGGTAGAGACGTATAGGTTATTAATATCAGAGCTCCATAACCATGCACTCGAATGATGGGTATAGAAGAAAGTATTCTGATTATTTAAATAAAACTGATTGTTGGACGTATCCACTGCAAAAGTCCATTTTCCATCTATTGTTCCAACTATTATCCCATATAAATTATATACTGTCACCTTTGCATCTGAAATATTATCATACGAAATATTGTCTCCATGGGCAAATGGTGTAATTAAAGATACCCCTAGAAATATTCCTGTCACAGCTAAAATTAATAAAGTTCTTGTTTCTACATACTTTCTTTCAGGCTCCTCTTTTAGATTCTCTAAATTTTCTAATGACCAATCACCCATGTTATCTCCTCCACCTGAATGTAATTGATTTTTTTATTTAAAATTTTTCTAATAAAATTATAAATTTCGCTCGAAGAAGCGTTTTAATTATACTAAAATCTTAACAAAATTTATTTATCTTTTTGTATTTCCGTCAATGGTGATTTTTATATGAAGATATGTTTAGCCACTTCTGGACCTGGTGGTTTGAAGGATTATGTTAGTGCTAATTTTGGCAGATGTCCAACTTTCACTTTAGTGGATTATGAAAATGGGTCCATCAAAAATGTCCAGGTTATACAAAATCCTGGGTACATGGCAGGAAGTGGAGCGGGCATTCAGGCCGCTCAGGCAGTTATAAATTCAGGATGCAATGTTCTTATTGCAGGTGCAATAGGTCCTAACTCATTCCAGGTACTTTCAATGGGAAGAATCGATATGCGCGAATGCCCACCCATGATTGTGGAGGAGGCAATAAATGCATATTTATCTGGTAAATTACAACCTTCCACAGGTATGGGTGGTCCAGGTGGTCATGGAATGGGAAGGGGAAGAGGTATGGGTAGAGGAAGAGGCGGTCCCTGGTGATTCAATCTTATGAAAATTGCAGTTACAGGTGGCAAGGGTGGTACAGGTAAAAGTACAGTTGCAATTAACCTTGCCACATTATTTTCAAAAAAATTCAAGGTAACGCTTGTGGATGCGGATGTTGAGTGCCCAAATGATCATATTCTTCTTTCAAGTAATTTAAAAAATGAGAAAAAAAGTTTTATTTTCAGGCCAAAATTTGTTTATTCAAAATGCACAAAATGCGATTTATGCAGGCAAAATTGCTCTGAAAGCGCCATCGTCATGTTTAAAGAAGGTTATCCATTTCTGATGCCTACACTATGCTCAGGATGTAGAACTTGCCAGCTAGTTTGCCCTTCAAATGCCATAGAAGATGATAAAAAAATAATAGGAAGTATTTATAAAACAAATATAAATGATAATCTGACATTGATAACAGGCATGCTAAAGGAAGGCGAGGAAAGATCATATCCTCTTGTAATACAAGCAAGAAGTATTGCAGATTCTTTAAATGATGATCTAAAAATTTATGATACGTCTGCCGGAACAGGAAACCATGTGGCAGCAGCACTTGAAAATTCAAAATTTGCCCTTGTGGTTACCGAGCCAACACCACTTGGCATTCACGATCTTAATATGATCATGAATCTTCTTAAAAAGCTTAATATTAAAGGCTATGTAATAATAAATAGATTTGATCTCACTTCAGAAAATATTGACATTGATTATGATATAATCGGAAAAATACCTTTTAGCGATGAAGTTGTAGATAGCTATATAAAGGGCATCCCTGTGGTAGATTTATATCCTGAAAGCAATGCAGCAAAAGAATTTTATAATGTTTATGAAAGGGTGATGGATCTTCTATGGCAGAAATAGTAATAGCAAGCGGAAAGGGTGGAGTTGGTAAAAGTACTTTATCATCATCATTATCAGTTCTTCTGTCTGAGAAGAAAATTGCAATTGTAGATGCAGATGCAGAAGCTCCCAATCTGCATCTAATATTCAATGTTAATTCCTGGGAAAAGGAGATAGAATACAGGGAAAAGAGCATAGCTAAAATTGACTATTCAGGATGCATTCAATGTTTCCTATGCCAGGAAGTATGCACATATGAAGCAATATCAAAAGAAAATAATTTACCAAAAATCAAAGAATTTTTATGCGAAGGTTGCGGAGCATGCAAGGTAATATGCCCAAGGCAGGTTATTTCCATAAAAAAGAATAATCTTTCTGGATGGATAAAGATTGGTAAAACAAAATATGGTCCTTTTGTAAGCTCTGAACTCGATGTCGGTCAACCAAATTCAGGTAAGCTTGTAACTGAGGAAAAAAATATAGCTAGATCATGGCTAAAAGATGGTTTGGTTAAAAATATAATAGTAGATTCCGCAGCAGGTATAGGGTGCCAGGTGATAGCTTCAATGAGTGGGGCCTCACATGCAATATTAATTGCAGAGCCAACTAAATCGAGCTTAAGCGATCTTAAAAGAGCATTTTACCTTGCTGAACATTTCAGAATTAAATCATATATTGTTGTAAACAAATATAATTTAAATGAAAATTTTCATGAAATAGACGATTTTGCAAGGCAAAATGATCTTGAAATAATAGGAAGAATACCATACGACAAAAATGTTGCGAAATCCATGGTACAAAGGAAAACGCTAATAGAATTTTCACCAGAATCAGAAGCATCAAAAGCAATAAAAGAGATAGCGAATATAGTTGAGACATTCATGGATTAATTCAAATTAAAAAATATTTTAACTAATGCATGAAAAATATTTTAAACGATTTCATTTATCTAATAATCATGAAAGACCTCAAAGTATGGCTTGATGGTGAATTAATCCAGTACAACGATGCAAAAGTTCCAATTCTTACACATTCTTTGCAATATGGCTCAGGAATTTTTGAAGGCATTAGGGCATACGAAACGGATAAGGGAACTGCCATATTCAGGTTGGATGATCACATAAACAGATTTTTCAGGTCAGCTAAGATTTATTACATGGATTTGAAATACACGAAGGATGAAATAAAAAATGCAATAATAGAAGTTGTAAAAAAGAATAATCTTAGTAACTGTTACATAAGGCCATTTGCATTCTATAACGATGATACCATAGGCCTTTCACCTTTTAAAAAGAAAATAAGCGTATTCATTGCTGCTGTTCCATTCAAAGAATATCTAACAGAGTTGAACGGAGTTAAATGCAAAATATCCTCATGGAAAAGGATTAATTCTAATATACTACCTGTTAGCGCAAAGGCAAGTGGAAATTATTTGAATTCTATAATTGCACATCTAGAGGCAAGGTATTCAGGATATGATGAAGCAATACTTTTAACAGATAATGGTTCTGTTGCAGAAGGACCTGGAGAGAATATATTCATAGTTAAAGGTAACAATGTAATTTCACCCGGACTAAGTTCTGATATTCTTGAAGGTATTACTAGGGATACGGTAATGAATATTTCAAGGGATCTAGGATATAATGTCATTGAAAGGGACATACACAAGGAAGAGCTTTATGTGAGCAATGAAGTATTTTTCTCCGGAACAGCTGCAGAAATAACGCCAATAGTTAATATAGATGGCATAAGAATAGGAGATGGAAACCCTGGAAAAATTACAGTTGCAATTAAAAATAGGTATATGGATATTGTTCATGGAAAAGAGAAATCCCACAATAACTGGCTTACATACATTTGATCAATATGAAGGGAATAAGATACAGCGATGAAGATGATTTTAACGAAATTCATGATAAAATTAATATTCTTGTCCTAGGAAATTACGAAAAATTATCCAAATTTTTTTTGAAATATTTTTTAAGTGGATCTCTTAAGGCTGAGATAAAAAGCATGAAAATAACTGGCGAGCCTAGAATATGCAGAATTGCTTTCCCCGATGCTGTTTTATCTTTGACTTTGAATGTAGAAACTGCGATACCTAAACTTGAAAGAGAATTACTGATAAAAATAGCGATTGAGATTAAAAGCCACATAAAGAGCTTTGGTGAAACTCTAAGGCAGCTTCAAATATACAAGGATTGCATTGGATCTTCAAACTACCATGAAGTGAAGAGAAAGCTTGGGATAACATTAAAAAATGATTATTCAATGTTTGTTTTTCTTGTAACCCCTGATCACAGGTTTGACGATGCATTTAAAAGTCAGGGCTTTGAAGTCCTAGATCCTTCATTCTTTGGAGATTTTTCTGAAAAAACAGGAAATCAGAAAAATCTAGACAATTTTTAAATTCATTCCATTAAATTAATTTTATATTATTTTAAAAAAATTGATAAAATAATCTATCTCATATATCATCTTTTTTAAAAGCTATATGGCCAATTAGAATATGTTGAGCAATGATATATATTTATTAATAAATTATAATTTCTTAATTTTTAGAATTTTTTCAAACTTTGTTGTTATTCCATATAAATTCACCAAGCGTAATTTTATTTTATCGTATATCAATAATCTTTGGTAATTTTGCCACCAAATTTTTTCTTTAATAATGAATTAATTTCTTCTATCGCTTTCAATCTTTTCCCGTATTTCTCATCTCCTTGATTAATCTTTGCTATGATTTTAATGGATTTTTTTAAACATAAAATCCAAAATAGATAGCTTAAAATAAATAAGTAAAAAAATTTGTTAAAATTAATTAAAACAATATCTAACAACAAAAATTATTTATAAAAGATGTCTTAATCAATATGCAGTGATAGATTCATACGGCAGGCCCGTTAACAGCATTAGGGTTTCGGTCACAAAAGAATGTAACTTAAATTGCTTCTACTGCCACAGGGAAGGCATAAAGGGAGAAAAGGATATTTTAATTCCTGAAGATTTTGAAACGCTGTTTAAAGTTGTAAGCTCTTTGGGAATAAAAAAAATAAAGTTTACAGGTGGAGAACCACTGGAAAGAGGAGACCTAGAAGATATAATAAAGATATCTAAGAAATATTTTAATGATATCAGCTTAACGACTAATGGCACATATTTAAAATCAAGGGTCTGGTCCCTTTATGATGCAGGATTAAACAGAATCAACATAAGCCTTCATACTCTTGATAGAGAAACATACAAAAAAATTACTGGTATGGATTTTCTTCCTAGAGTTTTGGATGGGATTCAAGAATCCTTGAAAACACCACTCAATCCAATAAAAATAAACATGGTTTTAATGAGAGGTTTGAATGATAACCAAATAAATGAAATGATGGAATTTGTTAAAAATTCAAAGATGGTTCTACAAATAATTGAACTTGAGGTCCCCGTGGAGGGTGAAAAAACACCTTGGTACATCAAATATCATGTTCCTCTTGACGATGTTGAAAAATATTTAAGATCTTTTAATCCTGAAATAAGGAAGAACCCATTGCACAATAGGGATAAATTTTTAATAAAAAATAATGGGTCTAAATACGAGATTGAGCTTGTAAAGCCTATGCATAATACTGAATTTTGCAAGAATTGCACTAGAATGCGCTTTACATACGATGGTAAATTGAAACCATGTATATTCAGGAATGATAATTTGGTTCCTGTCCTTGATGAATTAAAATCAGGAAATGAGGAAAAATTGAAAGAAAAATTTGAACTTGCAGTAAAATTGAGGGAACCTTACTGGAGGGATTGAATTGCCATATCCTGTTTTTGACAACCATGTCCACCTTCAGGAAAATGGTGAAAATGTACTTGCTGCAAAAAGGTTTGAAAAGGAAGGCGGAAGGATCATTAATCTCTGTAACATTCCGGGAATTTACAAACCAGTAGATTTAAAATACTTCATGGACCAATATGAGAGAATTGTAAGGATAGCTGATCTCGTAAGGAAAGAAACATCCTTGAATGTTCTTGTTACTGTAGGACCATATCCTGTAGATTTGATAAAATCAAGTGAAATTATTGGATTAGAAAATGCAAAGGAACTTTTCCTAGATGCAATTGAATTGGCGATTACATATGTTCAAGATGGAAAGGCTAATGCTGTTGGTGAAATAGGAAGACCGCATTTTCAGGTAGATGAAAATATTTGGATTGTTTCAAATGAAATTTTATCTTATGCTTTAAAAAGAGCAGGTAAAGAAAAAATACCAGTTGTGCTCCATACAGAATCAGCTGATGAAAAGGTTTTCAACGAATTATCCATCATGGCCGAAAAGTCTGGGATTGACAAAAATTTTGTAATAAAGCATTTTAGCCCACCTCTTATTCTTGAAGAAGAGAACCATGGTATATTTCCCTCTGTTATATCAAGCAGGGATAACATAAGGGAGGCTATAAACAAGGGCTTCAGGTTTTTTATGGAAACTGATTTTTTGGACGATCCAATGAAAAAAGGTGCAGTAATGGACATAACAACAGTGCCTAAAAGATTCAAAATGCTTGAAAATGAAAACAAAGAATTGCTTGAAAAATATTCCTATGAGCTTAAGGAGAACCTATTCAAGATTTATAGGCTTGAACTGAAAGATTTCTGAGATTTAACTTCTTTGCATAATAAGCGCAACCAATGGCGCCGTTTGCTTGAGGCTCTTCTGGAACAATTAAATTAACGCCGAGTTCATTTTGAATAATTTCCCTTATGGCAAAATTTTTTGCCACACCTCCGGTAAATATAATATGTTCCGATTTAAATCTCATTAGGAATGGCTTGAGTCTTTCAAAAACACTGTAATTTACACCAGAAATTAACCTTTCTTTGGGATAACCTTCCATCATCTTTGAAATTAATTCCGTTTCTGCAAATACTGTGCATGTTGAATTTAGCTTTACGGGATCCTGAAAATGCCTAGAAAGATCATCCATTGAAATATCAAGGACCTGGACCATCTTTTCGAGGAATCTGCCAGTCCCTGCTGCACACTTGTCGTTTGTTAAAAAATCCTGGATGACACCATTTTTCACATACACTATTTTATAATCCTGGCCACCTATATCTAAAAGTGTAAAATCCCTATACTCAGTCTGGTAAAGTGCACCGAGCACATGCGCTCTTATTTCAGGAATTACCTTTTTAGAGTTTATTGTAAATCTCCCATAACCTGTTGAAACTGCATCCATGAATTCATTTTTTCTCGGGGAATAAATGAACTTTATTGTTGGAAGTATTTCCTTATCTACAATATTATCTTCCATGAAAATAATTTTAGTGGTGGTACTTCCAACATCAACGCCTCTGAACATTGAATATGAAATAAAAAAATAATAGATAAGTGTTTCTCAAAAAAAGTTTATTTTAGATATGATTCTGGAACCTGCTTCAAATTATTTTTAATAGCATCTATGCTTTTCATGAACTTTTCTTTCTGTTCAGGTGTGAGGTCAACTTCAACAATCTTTTCAACACCATTCTTTCCAAGTATTACCGGCACCTCAGCAAAGTATCCGTTTACACCATACTCTCCCTGCAAGAGAACACTTGCCTCAAGTGCTGTCTTTCTATCCTTCTTTATGGCATCTACCATTACCAGAAGACCTCCTGCAGGCCCCCAATTACTGCTAAATTTTCTAAGATTTGTTATATCTGCTCCTGCATTAATTGTATTTTTCACAACACTTGCATACTGTTCTTCTGTAAGGAATGACTTTAAACTCTTTCCGTATACAAAGGAAAGCTCAGGTACAGGATACATATTTTCACCATGCTGTCCAAGAACTAGAGGTGTTATTGCAGAGGGTGATACACCAATATATTTAGATGCATAGTAAGCCATTCTCCTAGAATCCAAAACTCCGCTAAAGCCGATTACCCTGTTCCTCGGGAATTTTAACTTATTGTAAAGAACAGCAACCATCACATCGAGAGGATTTGTTGTTATTATTACAATTGCATTTGGTGCATATTTTTTCACATTTTCAGCAGCTGTTGAAACAATGTCTGCATTTTTTGCTGCAAGCTCTTCTCTTGTCATACCTGGCTTCCTTGGAAGACCAGCGGTAATAATTACAATATCGCTTCCTTTAATATCCTCATAGCTATTTGATCCTTTAACATTTACATCCTTTCCAAGAATTGCTGCGGTGTGGTTAAGATCTAGCGCTTCTCCCTGAGGAAGACCTTCCACTATATCAACAAGTGTAATATTATTATCCATTTCACCCATCATCAAAAATGCAGCTGTTGTTGCTCCTACTCTTCCAGAACCTATAACAGATATCATAGATAACATCATGAAAATTGCATATTTAATCATTTCGTAAATTAATAAAAATAATATAATATTATTCTTTTATTACCCTATTTTTTAATATCCCTATTTTCTCTATCTCCATTTCTATCACATCACCTATTTGAAGGAATTTAGGCTCCTTCATTCCCATGGCAACACCGCTTGGTGTTCCCGTTGAAATTATATCCCCTGGTTCAAGAGTAAGAACATTGCTAATAAAGTTTATAAGAAAATCTATTTTGAAAATCATATTCATTGTATTTGAATTCTGCCTTATTTCATTATTTACCATTGTCTTCAATTTCAAATTCTGAGGATCATTTATTTCATACTTGTCTACGATCCAAGGGCCTAATGGTGCGAAAGTGTCAAATGATTTACCTACAAACCATTGATTTTCATACCTGAATTGGTGATCCCTTGCACTTACATCATTCATGATTGTATAACCTGCAATGTATTCCATTGCATCTTCTTTTGGAATATATTTCCCCCTTTTTCCAATTATTACTGCTAGCTCAACCTCATAATCTAGCTGAGTAACAATTTTTGGATATTTTATATCATGGCCATGGCCGATTATTGAAGTAACAGCCTTTGAGAAGAAGACAGGCTCCTTTGGGGCGTTATGACCAGTTTCCTTAGCATGTTCTGCATAATTTCTTCCTATGCCCATTAATGTTTTAGGTAAAACAGGAGGATCCAATTTTTCTGGCACAGGAACTGAAAGATCTATATTGTCATTAAAAAAGATTTCAATTTCTTTTATTTTTTCCCTTTCCATAAGATCATTCACTGAAAAGGATTTCAATTTTACCATTCTATTTTCCCTGACAGCATAATATTCATTTTCAAATTTGGCAATTCTCATAAATAAAGAATGATCATTAATTAAATAAAATTTTTTAATTTTTAATAGATAACTTATTTATAGGATCATTATATATATCCAACCATGGAAAAAAGGGAAAAAATGCTTAAAGGTATTATTTCTATCCTCATAATAAAAGAACTACTTGATGGACCTCTCCACGGCTATGCAATAGAGAAAAAAATTTCAGATAAAATAGAGGGAAAATTACCACCCGGTATGATATACGTAATATTAAAATCATTGGAAAAAAAAGGGTGCGTGAGAAAGGAGGAAAAATTATCAGATACAAGCAGAAATGTTAAAATTTATTATATAACAGACCACGGAAAGGATTTTTTAATATCACATGAAAAACAGTTGAAAATAATGAAAAAATTAATAGATGACATTTTAGGAAGCATTGAAGAAAAATTTAAATAGGAATTAGATATGTTAGATATAGATAAATGAGTTAGAGGTGAAATTATGTTTGATGAAAGAATGCATTTTAGACACCATCATGGTGGAAGAATGAGAGATAGTGCGTATAACATTAAAGAGATCATAGATTTCCTTGAAATAAAAAATGGCTGGGAAATAGCGGATTTGGGTGCAGGAGACGGTTATTTTTCAAAGGAATTTGTTAAATATGCTAAATCTGTTACAGCTATAGATATAGACAATTCTTACTTTGATGAAATGAATTCTCTTGGAATTAAAACAATTAAGGCAGATTTATGCAAATTTGACCAGGGGAAATATGACCTTACATTTATGGCTAATGTTTACCACGGTCTGAGATTGGAGTGCAAAGAAAATCTATCGGAAAATATAAGGAAAATAACTAAAAAATATTTTGCAATCATGGATTTTAATGAAGTAAGGATGTTCGGCCCACCAATGAGGGTAAAGAAAGAGGAGGTCATAAAGGATCTTGAATCACAAGGTTTTAAATTATATAAAGAAAAAGACTTGAAATACCATTATTTGCTGGTGTTTGAAAAAATTGGCGATTAAGCATGGATAACAACGTAAAAAAGATAATTGGTGCCAGGGCACTTCTTAGTTACAGTTACGGTTTTTTAAATGTTCTCCTAAGCCTGTATCTGAGGTCCATAGGCTTTTCTTTAATTTCAATAGGAATAATAATAGGTTCTGCAATAATAATAAACGCAATTCTTGCATTATTACTTTCAATGATTGCAGATCATTATGGAAGGAGGAATGTTCTTTTTATACTTTATGTATTATTCGGCATCTCAGCATTTATGTTTCTTGAGACAAAAAACATAGCCTTGCTTGCTTTACTGTCAGGCATTGGTGGTTTTACGGGTACAGGTGGTGGCCCCATAGGTTCAGGCGGGCCATTTGGATCAATACAGAGCGCAATGGTAACTGAATATACAAAAAGGGAGAACTTTTCCAAGGTGTTGGGAATTGCATCGGCAATAGGTATGATATCAAGCGTCGTTGGATCATTTACCATACCAGCTCTGGAAATATTCAAGATTAACGTTTACCAATTGTTCTATATAGCTGCATTATTTGGTTTCTTTGGTGCTGGAATTACAATTTTCATAAAGGATACGGGGCTAAGATCGAAACACTTTCTTCCTAAGTTATCTTGGAAGAATATATTAAAACTTTCAATACCCACAATACCATCTGGCATAGGTGCAGGTTTGATCTCACCCATATTTTCACTCTGGTTTTCTCTCAGGTTCCATTTAACAGCAGGGCAGATAGGTATAATATTTGGCATTGCTAATATATTCACAACTTTGATGATGCTTGTAATTCCTCTAATAATAAGAAAGGAGGATGAATTAAAGGTAATTATATGGTCAAGGATAACAGCCTCAGTATCATTAATATTGATAGCACTGAGCCCCATAATGATCTTGACCGCTTTCCTTTTCATAATTAGAAATGGATTTCAGATGGGTGCAATACCTGTAAGGCAGTCCTTCTCCATGGGCATTGTGGATGAGACGGAAAGGGCTACTTCATCTGGTGTTACTTCATTCACCAGAACAGGATTCTCTTCAATCTCACCACCTGTTTCAGGAAGCATTATGGCATACAGCATAGAATTACCACCCTTACTTGCAGGTTTCATAAATCTCCTTGATCCTATACTATATTACAAATTGTTCAAAAAACAATTTTCATAATTTTTTAGATACCTTTAAAAAGCCTTGTACCAAGAAAATCCGGAAGGCCCGATTCCTCTATTTTTTTATAAACTTCTTCAATATCATATTCTACGCGTTCTATCCTTGCGTTCCAGTTCTCATCTATTCTTACAAAAGATGCTCTTGGGTCACCATCCCTAGGCTGTCCAACACTCCCGGGATTTATCACAATCTTTTCATTAAACCTTTTTACATAGGGAATGTGTGTATGACCAAGAATTAAAACATCCACATCTTTAGGTATGATATTTTCTTCAAGATCTTCTTCATAGATATATTCATCATCATTTTTTGGAGAACCATGATAAACTGCTACCCTCTTGCCAAAAATGTTCATTTTAATTGATTTCTTGAGTGATTTTAAATATTCAATTGAATAATTGTCAAGATGCTGCATTGTCCATTCTATAGCCATGGATGCATATTCATTCAGGCCAAATGTATCACCATTTATTAATGCACGGTCATGGTTCCCAAGTATGGTCTTTATTTTCTGCTTTATGAAAAATTGAATAGTTTCATATGGATATGGATTGTATCCTATTATATCTCCTGCATGAATTACAATTCCGGAATTGAAACGCTTATATATTTCCCTCAAGGCAATGATATTTGCGTGAACATCGGAGATTACAATTAACTCAGAGCCAGGATTCATCTGCCTTGTTATACTTTATTATATCTTCTTCAGAGAAGAAAATTGGTAGTTCTCTCCTTAATGATTCATCCGAATCACTTGCGTGGATAAGATTCTTTTCTATGCCCGTTGAAAAATCTCCCCTGATTGTGCCGGGCTCCGCTTCAGCACCATTTGTTTTTCCCATCAGTTTCCTTATTACATTTATAACGTCCCTGCCTTCAACAACCATGGCAATTATTGGCCCAGAAGTGATATAATCAACTAGTGACTGGTAAAATGGTTTTCCCTTGTGTACTTCATACAGCCTTTCTGCTGTTCTTTTATCAAGATAAACCATTTTCATTGCAGAAATTTTTAGACCCTTATCCTCAATCCTGGAAATGATCCTTCCGGCCATGTTCCTCTGTATTGCATCAGGCTTGAGTATTACCAGCGTTCTGCTCACTTTGCCTCACCATGTGCAACCTTACCTTCTTTTCTTCAGCATAGGCCTTCGTCCAAGTTACATTTTTTGGAATCCTGCCTAGTTTAAGCATATTTTTCTGGCATTTACTGCTGCAAAAGAATAAAATTGATCCATCTCTTTTAACATACATTTTTCCTGTACCCGGTTCTATTTCTTTTCCGCAGAATGAACAGTATCTTTTTACTACCATGAAAATCACCTAGCAACTAGCTTTCTTGCTTCCCTGGCAGTTTCCCTGAGCATTACAATATCTCCAATCTGGACGGGCCCTACGAGATTCCTTGTTATAATTCTGCCCTTGTCATTACCTTCGAGAACCTTTACCTTCACCTGTATAACTTCCCCTGTCATGCCTGTTCTTCCCATAATCTCGACAACTTCTGCAGGGGTAGCTTCATCTGGCATTTATCTTTCACCTTATTTATTTAATTTTGCTACTTCTTCAATAATCTTTTTAAATTCCTCTTCACTCTTTCCAAATTCGATCACAGCAACACTTGCAGCTGACTGTATACCTATCCTAGAACCAAGATCATTTTTACTGTTAACGAAAGCATAAGGTACCTTTTTTTCATCGCAAAGTAGAGGTAAATGAGCCACCACTTCAGGGGGCTGAACATCCATAGCTATTACAACGAATTTAGCGTCATTTCTTTCAACTGCTTTTGTTACCTCATTTGTACCCTTTCTTATCTTTCCAGATTCCTTTGCCATTTCCACGCCTGAAAGAATCTTATCCTGAAGATCCTTAGGCACATCGAATTTTACATATGCTGCTTTATCTGCCATATACATTACACCTCTTTCATATCCTCAATCACAGGTAGAATTAGTGATAACTAGACCTTATTTATATTTTATGGTAATAGTAGAAAGAAACATTTTTAATATCCTATTATTATGTTCAAATGGTGGGAATATGAAAATACAAAATGTAAATGAATTAATGTCAAAAAATTATATTTGTATTGATAAAAATACAACAATTGCAGAGGCACTAAAAAAGATGGTTGAAAAGGGTGTCTTTACTATAATAGTGAAGGAAAATGATCTTCCAAAGGGCATAGTTACGGAAAGGGATTTTACAACAAAAGTTTTATTGAAGCATGTTGATATTTCTAAGGAAACAATTGATAAAATAATGAGCTCCCCCATTATATCAATTTTGCCAACAGAAAGCCTTGAAAATGCTGCTAAATTAATGGTGAGCAAGGGCATAAGGAAACTTCCTGTGGTAGAAAATAGCAAACTTGTTGGCATAATAACAGAGGATGATATTATAAAGATCGCTCCAGACCTTATTTCACTTGCAGGCCAGAACGTTACAGATTGGACACAGGAGATCATTAAATGGCTCACATCCGGTTCTGACAAATCAGAGGACCCTGTGAACTTAATATGGGATGTTAAGTTGAATCAGAATATGATAGTTGCAGAACATCCCAAGGTGCCTTTCATTTTAAATATAATGATTGCCAATAGGATCGTAAAATTAAATGTTCATACAGGTCTTGAAACTGCTCTTCTTGACCCAATCCAGAGACTCGATATTTCAAGAAAACTACTTTTTTTGAACGACAGAACCAGCCTTGTTAAATTTGTTATAAGAGGAATAAACGAAGAAATAGTCCTTAGCTCTGAATTGGACCTGGCTTCAATAAGCAAGGAGGAATTCGGTGATGCCTTAACTGGCCTCATAACTGCACTCTATCTCATGATCAAGGAGTTTAAACTTGAGGAGGAATTTAATAAGCAGCTTGCTCAGAGAGTTATTCTTATGATTCAGGAAAGAATGCAAAAAGGTGCAACAAGGGAAGATCTTCTCAATTTCCTTATAAACAAGGTAGGCATGGATCAGGATAGCGCAAACAAGCTTCTGGATGAAATTGTTAAGGGTAAGCAGTCACAGGACCTTTCATACTTTCAATGAATTAAAGCCACCTGCTCTCCTCACCATAAAATTCCTTTTTCCATATTGGGACTGTTTCTTTTATTCTATCAATGATATATTTGCAGGCATTGAAAGCCTCTTCCCTGTGCTCTGAAGATACTGCTATGAATACCACAATTTCACCAGGATAGAATTCCCCTATCCTATGGTGAACGCACGCATCAAGAATATTGAATTTTAATTTTGTTTCTTTAAGTAATTTTTCTAACTCAATTTCAGCCATTGGCAAATAAGCATCATAAATTATTTTTGTAACATTTTTACCTTCATTTGAATCCCTTACAGTTCCTATAAAAGTGACAATTGCACCATTTTTTTCATTATTTATCATGGATATTAATTTTTCAATTTCTATCCTATCATTCGATACCTTGATGAACATCCAATTTCACCTTCATTGAATATTTGTCAAATTCACTGAAAATGCAGCCGCAGTAACCCTGCCTGTAAAGGCCATACTTTTTGGCTATTTCATCTCCCCTTGGAAAAAGGTCCCTGAAATCTCTGTAATAAAATTCAATACCATATTTTTTGCCCAATGCATTACCTATTTCTCTTATCAATTCATGCTTCTGGTATGGAGAATATAGCGTTGATGATGTAAATTTATCAAAACCATTTTCCTTTGCATACTTTGCTGTTCTTTCAAGACGATCAGCATAGCAGAACCTGCATCTGAGGACATCAGACTTTTTATTTAATTTTGATGCATTTTCCATCCAATGCTGTAGATCGTAGCTAAAATCATAAATAATTTCAAAATTTTTTTCTTTTTTAAATTTCTCTAATGTATCAAGCCTTCTGAGATATTCCCTGTAAGGTTGTATGTTAGGATTGTACCAGAAGACCTTGAATGGCTCATCCAGTACATCAATTATTGATGAAAGGCAAGGTGCGCAGCAGGCATGCACCAGGATCATAAAAACTTAGGCTCCCTTTTTTCAAAAAATGCATTTATTGCTTCCTTTCCATTCCTTGATGAAACAATCTTTCCAAATAATGATCTCTCTAAGAGATACGAATTTTCCTTCAACATTAATTTGTATGCTCTTACTGCATCGGGATTCTTCTTTGATAAGTTCTCAGCAAATTTTATTGCATCTGATAAAGGATCTTCAGATATTTGATGGATCAATCCATATCTCATGGCAGTTTCAGCATCGATTACTTCGCCTTTAAGAAGAAGATAAGATGCTAAGCTTTTTCCAACGTATCTAATGAGACGCTCTGCTCCTCCCCAGCCTGTTACAAGGCCAACGTTTATTTCAGTCTGGCCCATCTTTACGTTCTTTGATGCAATTCTTATATCGCAGGCAAGAGCGAGCTCCATGCCACCACCATACGCTGGGCCGTTCATTGCAGCTATAAAGATCTTTGTTGAATTTTCAATATAATCCATAAGCTCCTGGCCTAGCATTGAGAACCTTATACCTTCGTTCTCATCGAGTTTAAGCATCTGGGAAAGATCACCACCTGCTGAAAAAAATTTACCGCTTCCAGTGATTATTACAGAAAGAATATTGGACTTTTTTTCTAATGGTTTTATTGCTGAAAAAAGTTCCTCAATGGATTCCATATTCAATGAATTTGCTTTTTCTTCCCTCAAAATTTTTATTGTTGCATAATTCCCTTTCTCTTCTATTTCAATCATGGTTGTCATTAACAAATTGATTTTTATAACCTTTTTGATCTTTATAATTTAATTTCAATCCAAAAATCAATGATAGTAGAGATATAATTACTGAAATGGTAAGAAATGTTGTTACAACAAAAACAAAATTGTTTTTATTTATTACTATATCTGAGAACGCAACACCACCGTCAATGAATGTATGCAATAATATAGTTAATGGTAAATATAGACCAATTTTATTAATGATTATACCATGCTTTAATAACATAGCAGTTCCAGGATGGAACATTAGTGATATTAAGAAATTAACGGCCAGAATAATATATTCATAGTATACCAATTTGGTGGGTAAATATTCTATGATTCCAACTGAAATATCAATAATTGAAAAACCAATGCCTACATAAAGAGCATATTCTATGTTCTGAATTTTTACACCAAAATACTTCATTAATTCTTGGAATATGCCTGCTGTTCCACCTATGAAGATAGCATACAAAATTGCATATGAGAATTCAAAATTTTCTAAAATTTTTTCAGCATTTAAATAACCGTGCTCAATGAAAAGAATAATAAAAGGCATTTCCTGAAAAATTATTTGAATTAACAGGGCTATAAGCATGAATGAAATCCCTACAAGAACTGCAATGATTTTATTCTTTAAATCATTCATAATTTAAGCAATGAGTAGTTCCATTTAATTTGACCATATAAAGTTTACTATTATTTTTATTTTCAATCATTTATTCTAC
>ERZ1669250.65-NODE-65-length-57692-cov-17.492080_pt1 | contig 57692 bp, 58 predicted proteins | sample MGYA00579295_ERZ1669250 | MGnify/ENA primary metagenome ERZ1669250 (study PRJEB41166, sample SAMN08046056) | hot springs metagenome | biome: hot spring; feature: acid hot spring; material: thermophilic sediment; isolation source: thermophilic sediment from acid hot...
ACGGAACTACTGATATAAGTAACCTATGCTTTAGGCCGTATGAGATCAAGACGGTACTCATTAGTTCATGACAAAAAGATTGACAAGTCTCGTCCCTTCTAGGGGTGGGGTTGGGTTTTTTAAGCTACTGCCTGCTACCTCTGTAGTATGCCTGCTACTGAGCCGATTAGGGTTAGTAGGGAGGTTAAGGAGGAGTTGAGGAAGTTGAAGGTCCACCCTAGGGAGACCTATGATGATGTGATTAGGAGGCTCATTGAGGTGTATAAGAAATGCCAACAATGAAGAGGACTAATGTGGTTAAACTCGCCGTGGATAGGAATACCCACGGGAAGCTTAGGGAGCTAGCCGTAATAACCGCGAAGTGTTGGAATGAGGTGAACTGGTTAAGAATGCAGCAGTTCAAGGAGGGGGAGAGGGTTGATTTTGCTAAGACAGAAAGGGAGGTCTACGAGAAGTACAAACATGTTCTGAAAGTTAATGCTCAGCAGGTTGCTAGGAAGAATGCTGAGGACTGGAGGAGCTTCTTCTCATTAATCAGGGAAAAGGAGGAGGGGAAATTACCAAAGTGGTTCAAACCTAGACCTCCAGGGTACTGGAAGGATGAGGATGGAAATTATAGGTTAATCATCCTCATTAGGAATGATAGGTATGTTGTCGATGAGACTAATCAAGTTATTCACCTCAAGGACTTCAAGTTGGCCCTAAGGTTTAAAGGGAGGCTGAGGTGGCGTGGGAGGCAGGGTAGGCTTGAGATTCATTATGATGAGGCTAGGAGGGCTTGGTACGCACACATACCTGTTGAGTTGGGGAATACCGTGAAGGCTAAAGGCAATTTAAGGGCTTCTGTGGATCTGGGGATTGTTAATTTAGCAACGGTTTATGTTGAGGATGGTTCTTGGTACCTCTTCAAGGGTGGTGGTGTTCTCTCTCGATACGAGTATTACAGTAAGAGGATTAGTTCAATTCAAAAGGTTTTGGCTAGGCATGGGCAGGGGAGTGGTAGGAGGCTTAAACTGCTTTATGATAAGAGGAGGAGGTTCCTGAAACATGCCTTGAACAGCATGGTTAGGAGGATTATGAATATCTTGATAGAGAAGGGAGTAGGTGAAGTCATTGTGGGGTATCCTAAGGAGATATTGCGGAACCACGGCAATAAGTTGACTGTTAACTTCTGGAACTACAACTACATCATTAGGCGTTTCAGGGAGATTGGGGAGGAGTTGGGCATTAGGATTGCCACAGTTAATGAGGCGAATACCTCAAAAACATGCTCCCTGTGCGGGGAGACCCATGAGAGTGGGCGTATCCACCGTGGCTTGTTTAAGTGTCCCCGCACGGGGAAGGTAATAAACGCAGACTTGAACGCCGCGATAAACATCCTAAGCCTACATAGCCCCAAGTCCCTGGCCAGTGCCAGGGATAGGGGTAATGGGCTGAAGACCCAGCCCGTGGTCTACCGCTGGACGAGCGGAGCGGGGTGGCTGAAGGCCACCAGCAATGAAGCAATGAGGATGAAGGCGGCAAACCACAAACCAATGAACCACCCTGAGAAAACCCACACCCTCCAGGGCGGGAAGGAGGTCAGATTGATGGACTTATGAACAATACTGTGTCGCCTCTAATAATCATTAAACCGCTCTTAACCCCACCCTTTGGGTTTATCTCCTCCGTATTCGTTAATAGTAGGTTTAGGTGTTGGTCATAACCAACCAGTACACCCCTGATTTCTGTTCCGTTTCTCAGCTTCACAAGTATTACCTTATTCAGGTTTTTCTGTAACTCCTCATTAACTATTTCCATGCAGCGAGGCATTGCGGTTAATCCCTCAAACCTTATTTTAAAGGTTAATCTTTACGAGACATCATGCAATAAACCGACAGGCTTTTTCCATGTAGGAGATTATTTGAGGAGGTCTAGTGAAGCGTACCGAAGACTCTTTTTCATGATTTACCGCTGAGTAAATAGGGTGAGGTAAAGCATTAACGTATATAAGCAATGAGATGGTAAATTGATGAAATACCCGTGATTGAATGTCGGAAGTTAAATTTATTAAGCAAGGAGAAAATGCCTTGGTTCAGGAATTATGGGAAAGGGAACGCCCTCATTTGGAAGGATGAATAAGGGTTGGACACACATTAGATGCCCAAGGTGCGGTAGGCATGCATACAACCCAGTGAAGGGCTACTGCGCAGCCTGCGGTTGGGGAAGGTCAAAGAAGATAAGGCGTTATGCTTGGCAGAATAAGAAGGTGAATAAGGTTAGAGTTCGTTAATCCTCATTCTCATCCTTAACTCCCCTGAATTGTTTAAGGTAATCCTTTGGTGGTGGTTCAGCGGCATATAGTTCTTTTCTCATTGCCTCGAGTAATTCATCTTCACGATCAAGCATTCCAGCGTATGTTATTATCGAAATATTATACTTAGATGCATCCTCAAACAAGGCCTTCAATGCATTCCTCCAATTCAACTCTCTTAATGTATGGTGGGCTATAACTAACCTATCAAGGAAGCCTGCCCTTAAAATGCTCATGAGGTTTCTCAGTGCATTGTTAAGGTAATCCTCGCCGAAACCCTTTCTCGATAGATAAAGGGGTGGTCCACCGACTATTAATGTCTGTGGTCTTATAGCCATTATGTAATTAACGGCTAATTGTGAGACTGGACCCTCCACATCAGGCATAAAGGTTAATGACTCATCGTTATTAATTATTGTAATGGCTATTACCTTGCCTGTTCTTGCATTATCTTCACCATGCGGTAGGGATTGTGATATCACAAGCTTTGTGGAGCCTATGGTGAGTTCCCTACCATCAACAAACATTATTTCACGTACTAAGCCTTCAATGGCCCTTCTCAAGCCGTAATAACGCCTTCTTTGGCTCCAATTTTCATCATCAGGTGACTTTAGTAATAATACCTTGTTACTATATATTTTCCTGTAGCTTTCGTTTGTAGTACCCATGTAAATACTTGGGTAAGGTACTGTGAAGTGATCACGATGATAATGACTAATGAATACATAATTAGTCTCCTCTGAATATCTCTCAAGTATACTCCTTAATGTCCTAACTCTCTCTAGCTCACGGGGGTGTGGCGGTAAGCCAAATCTATTTGGTGAGAGACTAATACCTGGATCTAGGAGTATGGACAGGTCTCTAGTCTTTATGAACATGGCCATTGACCTAACCCCAAGTGATTCCTCGGCTATTGGTATTACATCCATTAAGTGATTAATGTATGAAAGATTTATAATATATTCAGTTCACACTATATTTAGTGGATGGCATTAGACTTGGTTTTGTAGGTAAGTCATCCACTTGGAATGTACTTAGAGGACTTGTGTTTCCTGAACATGTGTTATTGAGGTATGTGGGTAATGAGGAGGATTGTTTGGGGCTTGATTTAGTCATTGTTGAGAGATATATGGCGGACCTGGTTCACTGTCCAAGGACTCTCATATTAAGTGATTTAAGCGTTGATGGTATTATTGAGGCAATAATTAAGGGATTGAGACTTAATGAGTTAAACATTGGTATTGACATGGGGAACTCTAGGTGCGGTGTTATTATTCTCATTAATGAATTACCCGTAATTCACGTAACGCTAGGCTTCATTAGGCTCATCAGGATAATAAGAAGATTATCTAGGCAATTAACCATTAACTTAATAATTGGTACTAGTCCAGGTGTTTCATCGCTCGTTAAGGACTTCCTGAACTCACTGAGTGATGTTAATATTAGGATTAGGGTAATTGATGAGGGTATTGTTAATGGAAAGAAGGATATGTTTAAGTATAGGTATCCGTACTTAACGCTTGATGAGCTTGACGGGTTGATTTACGCATATGCGGGTCTTGCCATGAATGTTTACGAGTAGTGTTTCCTTATCGCTGGACTTGTATCTATGTATTATATACATATTACCTGTGTAATCTTCAAAGAGCATCATTAATTTACTGTGTATAGTGATAGTAATTCTTATAAAATAATCATAATGAGGAATGCTGTATGCCAATAATCATTAAGTGCCACTCCTGTGGCTTTACCTTTTATGGTGATCAACAACTTAAGAGTATTGACGAGGTACTTAGGCAATGGGGTTATAGATGCCCTGTTTGCCTAAGTCCGTTAAATAAGTCGCCAATTTCAATGCGTGTTAGAGGATAAATTATCAAAGCAACCTGCACTAAAATTAAAATAGGCTTATTAACTGTGTCTTTAGACATGGTAATTAAGGCATGGTTTGATGCATTAACGGCTAAGCAAGCCAGGATAGTGGCTGTACTGGGCATGGAGGGCAGAAGACATGATATAGATTTTATAATAACATGTAGGAGATACGATTATGTGGAAGAGGTTTTGGACATGTTCAATCTTCACTATGAATGCGTTGGTTACCATGGCGAGAGTCCTAGGGAGAAATTGATAAGGGGTATTGAGAGACAAATAGCATTACTTGATGTAATTAGGGACTTTGATGTGCATGTTTCATTAACATCACCTGACGCAGTTAGGGTGGCCTTCGGTTTAGGTAAGCCAATAATAGCATTAACGGATACGGCTCACTCATACTTTGTCAATAAACTAACACTGCCGTTAGCCAATACTATAATAGCGCCCTCGGCAATTCCCATGAGTGAGTGGTCTCGTTATGTATCCAGTGCCGAGATTGATAAGATTAGGGCCTTTGATGGCATATTTGAGCTAATGTGGATTAACAGGTTTAAACCCACTGGAGACTCAATTGCTAGGCTTGGGATTAGGAGTAAGGAATTCGTTGTTATTAGGTTTGAGGAGTCAAGGGCGTCCTATTACGGTTATGGTGATAGATCACGATTGCTAATTAGGATGGCCAAAAGCATACTTGAGAGGGGTTATTACGTGGTCATGTTTCCGAGATACCCATACCAGGAGGAGTTGATAAAGTCAGAGCTAGGCTTATTCCTGAGACTTGGTAAGTTAATAATTCCTAAAAACATGAGACTTGATGGTATTGACTTGTCATGGCATGCAAGGTTAGTAATCACTGGTGGTTCAACAATGGCGCATGAAGCCGCATTACTAGGTACACCAGCCATTAGTTACTTCCCACAGCATTACTATATAGATGATTACCTAATAAATAAGGGATTGCCGCTGTATAGGTGCGTCGATGAGGATTGCCTAAATGTGCTTGAATCTGTTCTTAGGGCTGATATTACGCATGTGGATACGAATTCCGTATTAAGCAGGATGGAAGACCCAACAAGGCTTATTATTAATGAGATAAAGAGGCTCGTAAATGAGGGTAAGTAAGTATTAATGGTATTTTCAGTGGGTAATTATTATTAAGGTAATCCTATAGTCGGTGATCCGATGAAAATTTTAGTAACTGGTTCCTCAGGGTTCTTAGGAAGAAACTTGGTTAATTGCATGAGGGCTAGGGGTTACGATGCGCATGGCCTTGATATGGTTAAGGCTGAGACCACGGATTACATGGTTGATATAACGAGGAGGGATGACGTTATTGGGCTTTCTAAGGAGGGTTTTGATGCTGTAATTCACCTAGCGGCTTTCCCAAATCCAAGATCGTTCATAAACGCAGGCGCACTTAAGGGTCTTGATGTTAATGTTGTTGGTACTATAAATGTATTGGAACTTACGAGGATTCTAAATGCAAGGTTCTTGCTATACTCAACATCTAATGTTTATGGTAAGCCCCTTAAACTACCCGTCATGGAGGATGACCCATTAAGGCCATTTGAGGGTTATGGTTGGAGTAAGGTTGCTGCGGAGGCTGTTTCAATGTCATACCAAGTTGTTCATAAGGTGCCTGTGACAATATTTAGGTTATGGAAGCCCTATGGTCCCTATGATAATGGTGTTGTTGGTATATTCATAACAAAGGCGTTCAAGAATGAGGATTTAGTGGTAAATAATGGCGGTGCTGATACCACTGACTTTCTCTATGTTGAGGATCTATGTGATGCAACGGAGCTAGCGCTTAGGAAGGACGAAGCCATTGGTCAAGCTTTCAATATAGGATTTGGTGTTGAAACGTCTATATTGGATCTCGCCAAGGCAATAATTAAGTTGGTTGGTTCCAGTTCTAGGATTAATGTGCAGCCGAGAACTGCCGAACCATTTAGGAGCTACCCAGACATTAGTAAGGCCATGAGGGTTCTAGGGTTCAAGCCTAAATATGACTTATTCAGTGGGTTGAGGGCCACCATAGATTGGTTTAGGCGAAATCCATGATCATTAGTACTAACTATGTATTAATTGCAGTAATATCCTTCATCTTATCATTAACTACCGTATACGTAATATCTAGGGTGAGAAATCCAAGGCTTGTTGCACCTGACGTACATAAACCATACAGGGTTTTAGTACCTAAGATAGGTGGTGTTTCAATACTTATAGCCATGAGTGCAGCCACGGTATTTGCCTACCTAATCAATGACTTGAGGTTATTCGCACTTGGGCTTGTTACTATAACGGTTGGTTTAATAGGGCTTGCTGATGATCTCAGGGGATTGCCCGTTAGTGTCAGAGTATTCTTACCGATAGTTCCATCATTAATAATACCGGCAGTAATGCATGGTTATATTTACATAATCTTAATTGGTCATGTTCATAACTTCTTCGTAGTTGCTTTCCTCTCCATGCTCGCAGTTACGGTCATGGCTAATGCCGTTAATATGCTTGATGTAATGAATGGTATAGTTCCCGTCTCAACATTAATGATAATAACCGTGAGCGGAATAATCTCTTACATGGTTGGGTTTAGTTATGCCTTACCAGCGACAGTAGTGCTGGTGCTAATGGTCTTACCCCTAGCCATATTTAACTGGTACCCAGCGAGGGTTTTCAATGGGAATGTTGGTAGTTACGCACTTGGTGCAATGATGGGTGCATTCATGGTACTATACAATGCTGGCACTCAGGGAGTAATATCGGCACTGCCATACATAATAAATGGCTTTTTAATAGTCATAACTGCAAGGGGCTTCAGGCCAAGAGAAACCTTGAAAAGGCCCGTCATTGTGAATGACGGTGTTATTCATGCAAATAAAATACCTGGATCACCAATTACCTTAGTTAAGTTAATAGTAATGAGGAAACCAAAGACTGAGAAGGAGGTTGTTAATGATATATTACTAATATTCCTAATAACAAGCCTAATTTCCCTCTCCCTGTTATTCATTGTTTAATAAAGCTAATTACCTAATTGCAACAGCCTCCTTCACACTTATATTGTAACCCTTCGTAACGTATATGCTCTTCGTATTACTTAACTCCTTGAGAACACCAAGGTAGAAGGTCGCCTCCATGAAGTCCGTCTGTTCCTCAAGACTCCTTGGCTTTCTTCTTCTAACCGTATTTATGAACTCCTCAATACTCATACCATACTTACGCTCTAGATCCCTAATCATTGTTCTGAATGTTTCTTGTCTATACTCACCATAATCATTAATGCAAGGCGGCGGACTTAACCCGATTTGCTTTGTTAAATTAACTATATATGGGCACGTTGCTGGGTCTCTACCGGCTGGGCAATGTTCCTGGCAAACAACCGTGGCATACCTCAGAATCCTCTCTAAAACACTTAATGGCATTATTACATACTCCTCCTCTGGATCGAGCTTTATCTCCATCGATGATCATTAATACGCATATTATATCAACTAAATAAAACTTTCAAGTGCATTCTTTACTTATTATGGTACCACTTGGCGTTGATTCCAGGATCATGCCCCTCTTTATGACTATCAAGGCCTTATTCCTGCCTAATTCATAACTTAACCACCTATAATTAGGTACATCCCAAATAACGATATCTGCTAAGTAACCAGGTTGTAAGATACCCCTGTCTCTGAGGCTGAGACTGTATGCTGCATTGACTGTGGAGGCCATTATGACTTCCATGGGTGTCATGCCGAGTAAGTATGTGGCTAGTTCCATTACGTATTGCATGTTTAGGGACCAGGAGTTTGGGCTGAAGTCCGTACCAAGTGCAATGGGCGCACCTGCGTTCCTTAATGCCTTAACCGGTGGTCTCTTGCTGCTCATTAGTGAGAGTATGGTCACGGGTAATAGGGTCGCTACGGAACCCCTCTCGGCAATCAATCTTACATTTTGTTCAGGTAGATTCAGTAAGTGATCAAGCGATGCAATACTAAACTCATTAATCAAGTCGCTGCATCCGATATAGGCTATTTCATCGGCATGAAGCCTAAGCCCAAAGCCTCTTCTTAATGCTTCTTTAAATAAATCCCTGGTCTCCCGTACTGTAAATGCGCCCTCATCACAGAATACATCCACAAATTTTGCTAATCCTCTTGCATTGTCGAGGGAGTTTATCACGGCATTAATGTATTCCCTTCTATCCATGTTCCTTGGTGGTACGTGGACTAGGTATGTTGGTATGATATCAATGGGTGCATTGACTGATGAATCATTGATTATCCTGAGAAGCCTTATTTCTTGGTCTGGATCAATACCGTAACCATTCTTAACCTCTATTGTGGTCGTGCCGTACTTCGCAACTTCAAACAACCTAGTAAGGAGTATCCTCCTAAGTTCATCATCCGTTGCACTAACTGTGGCGCTAACAGTCCTATAAATACCACCACCCCTCCTAAGTATTTCCTCGTATGGAACACCCTCGAGCTTTAGCTCAAGCTCATCCTCCCTCGAACCAGCAAAGAGTAGGTGTGTATGTGGATCTACAAGCCCAGTCGTCACCAATGATTCCTCAGCAGGTATTCTACACTTACCCTCATACTTCCTACTTATGGAATCCCACGAACCAACATCGGTTATCTTATCACCGTTAACCGCAATACCCGCATTCTCAAGAACTAAGATGGGATCCCCATATCTCCAGGGCATTGACTTAGCCGTGACTAACTGCCCTATTGGACCAATGAGTAGGGAGACCCTGTCCATACGCCGATTGCCAGCGTATGTTTAAAAAGATTTCATTTTAACTAATTAACGTGTCCGTGGATAAGGATAGGATTAGGGATATTGCCCTAAAGCATGCATTAATTAATGCCGTAAAGTTCAATGGTAAAGCCAGCATAAATGCCGTTATTTCTAAGGTATTTGCTGAGGACCCTTCATTAAGGTCAGCGGCTAAGGAGGTTGCTCAGATTGTTAAGGAGGTTATTGATTACGTAAACTCCCTAAGCATTGATGAACAAAGAAATTTACTAATGAGTAAGTGGCCTGAGGCCCTTGGTGAGAGGAAGGTTGAGTCCTATAGGAAGGGTATTGAGGATCTACCGTCGTTGCCTAACGATAATAAGTATGAGGTGATAACACTCAGATTTGCACCAAACCCAGACTTTGTGCTGCACCTTGGTAGTGCTAGACCTGCCATTATTAATTACGCCTATAAGCTGAAGTACGAGAGTTTAGGCAGAAAGGCTAAGTTTGTTCTTAGGTTTGAGGATACCGATCCAAGAACCAAGAGACCGCTTCCCGAGGCTTATGACGCGATTAGAGAGGATCTAAAGTGGCTTGGTATTAGGTGGGATGAGGAGTACATTCAATCTGATAGGATGGGTATTTACTATGACATTGCCAGGAAAATCCTTGAGAAAGGCGGTGCGTACGTTGCTGCAAAGGACACAGACTGTACGCCGGATGACTGGAAGAAGTCTAAGATGATGGGAAAGCCGTGTAAGAATAGGGAGGCCGACCCGAGTATTAACCTTGAGCTTTTCGATAAGATGCTGGAGGGGCGTTATAAGGAGGGTGAGGCTGTCATGGTAATAAAGACTGATCTTCAACATCCAGACCCAAGTGTTAGGGATTGGGTTGCCATGAGGATCATAGACACGACCAAGTACCCACATCCAAGGGTTGGTACTAAGTACGTTGTTTGGCCCACATATAATTTTTCAGTATCAATTGATGATCACTTAATGGGAGTAACACACATACTTAGGGCTCAGGAGCATTCCGTGAATACCATTAAACAATCCTTTATTTATGCGCACATGAATTGGGAACAACCAGAGGCCATTCACTTCGGTAGACTCAGGATTGTGGGCATGACACTTAGTAAGACTAGGCTAAAGGCACTTGGTATTAGGTGGGATGACATTAGATTACCAACACTAGCTGGCCTTAGAAATAGGGGTATTCAGCCCGAGGCTATTTGGAACATCATGCTTCAAGTCGGTGTGAAGCCAACAGACGCAACGATATCCTCAGCAAACCTATTTGCTGAAAATAGGAAAATAATTGAACCAAGGGCTAATAGATACATGGCCGTTATAAACCCTATTAAGGTAATAATTAAGGACGTTACCGAAGAATTAACAGCAAAACTGCCAATGCATCCATCGTACCCAGAGCGAGGATTTAGAACAATAACTCTCAAGCCAAGTAATAATGAGGTAATTATTTTCATAAGTAGATCCGACTATGAGAAGGTTAGCGTAGGTTCGGTAATTCGTTTAATGGAGCTCGTAAATGTCGAAATAATCGAGAAAACAAGCAACGCCCTAACTGCATATATGCATAGTAAAGATCTTGAGAGCGCTAAGAAGGTTAATGCGGTAATAATTCAGTGGGTACCGCCTGATGGATTGACAATAAGGATTGTAAGGCCTGAGGATTTAAGGCTTGTTGAGGATGAGGGTCTTGCGGAACATGCTGTTGAACAGGTGGCCAACGGCGAGATAGTACAATTCATGAGGTATGGCTTTGTGAAGAAGGTAGGTAATGATAGGTTTATTTATGTCCATGATTAATGCGTTGTTATATCAACGCATGAAATATAACACCATATCGCACATTGTGAGTTAATGCTTTTTATATAGTAATACGGTAGAACCTAGGTCCCTTATGAAGATAGAATATAGGTGTTCAAGATGTGGTTACACGATTGAGGCGACTTCATGGCTTTGGCAATGCCCTAAATGTGGAGGCCCACTTGATCTAGTAATTGAGGGATTAAAGTTTACTTTGAGTGAGTATAGGGGTTTATGGAGATTCTCAAGTGTAATACCTGCGAAACCCCTAGTTAGTCTTGGTGAGGGATTCACGCCATTAGTCAAGGCTGATTTCCTTGGTAAAGGCAGTTACCTAAAGCTTGAGTACCTTAATCCAACTGGTTCGTTTAAGGATAGAGGATCCGCGGTGGCCATATCAAAGGCACTAGAGTTTGGTGCTAAGGCTGTAGTTGAGGATTCAAGTGGTAATGCAGGTATATCAGTAGCTGCCTATGCTGCTACGGCCAGTATTAAGGCTAGAATTTACGTACCTAAGGATGCACCTGAAGGTAAGAAGACCCTCATAAGATCATTGGGCGCTGAATTAATAGAGACCTCCTCTAGGACTGAAGCCAGTAGGGTGGCTATTAAGTCCGTGGGACCTAACGAGGTTTATATCGGGCATGCATGGAACCCCTGGTTCTTACAGGGTACGAAGACCTTGGCTTACGAATTACTTAATCAAATAGGGCATGTACCCAATGCCGTAATTCTCCCGGTATCAGCTGGTACGTTGCTTCTCGGACTATGGATCGGCTTCAATGAGTTACTGGGTTTTGGTCTTATTAATAAAGTGCCAAGGCTTTATGCCGTTCAAACCCAGGGATTTGCTGATCTATATGGGAGGATTCATGGGGAGTATTCGAAAGAGCCAACTAAGTTTGCGGATGCACTTAGGGTATCTAATCCGCCAAGGCTTGGTCAAATGGTTAATGCGGTCACGGGTAGTGGGGGTGATGCATTGGTGATTGAGGATGATGAACTTTTACAAGCGTGGAAAACATTGTTAAAGAGAGGATACATAGTTGAGCCTAGTAGTGCAATAGCCCTTTCAGGCTACATGAAATTATTGAGTAATAATTATATAGGTAGTGATGATGAGGTCGTGATTATACTAACCGGTAGTGGCTTGAAGTATATAGATATAATGAGTAAGGTATAGTTGAATATATTTAACAAGAGCAACCTTTATAAACGCTTACTATTCTTTGTGCATCGTGAGGATATCAACAAGAAGTAATGCATTTCCTGGATCAGCCATTAGGGGTGTTAATGAGGAGGTTGTTAGGCTTGAGAGTTCTGGTGTTAGGGTTTATGGCTTCCATATTGGTCAGCCTGGTCTTCCGCCGAGTAGGGAGTTGCTTCTTGAGTTTACGAAGGAGCTTCTTGAGAGACCCTTTGAGTATAGCATGTACACGCCGAGCAGTGGTATTGAGGAGTTGAGGGAGGCAATAGCCGAAGACTACACAGGGTACTCAGGGGTTAAGATAAGTAGTGCCAATGTCTCGGTCACCGCAGGCTCCGCAGAGGCTATCTTAGCAGCCTTTATGGCGATTATTGATGAAGGTGATGAGGTTATACTCTTCGACCCAACATACCTAATGTATGAGCCAGTCATTAATTACCTGGGTGGTAAGGTTATCAGGGTTAGGGCTAGGGAGGAGCTTGGTTGGGAGCCCAGTGAGGAGGATGTTAAGGCCGTGATGAGTAGGAGGGTTAAGGCAATAATAGCCGTTAACCCAGACAACCCAACAGGTAGAGTCCTTAGCGATTCCATGATTAAGTTATTGATTGACCTAGCCCGTGACTATGACGCATTCCTAATCTATGATGAGGCGTATAGGCATCTTTATTATGAGGGCTCTCATACGTACGCCATTAAGTACGGTCTTGAAAACGTCATTGCCCTGAACACGTTCTCCAAGGACCCAGCAATGCCCGGCTGGAGACTAGGCTACGTAATAGCCCATGAGGACTTCATAAAGGTGTTTAATAGGGTTAAGCAGTACACGAACCTAAATCCACCAACGCCTGCTCAGTACGCTGGTCTACTATACCTAAGGAAGTACAAGGAGAGGTACTTAAGTGAGACCTTGCCGATTTATAAGTCGAGGATGGAGACAATGCACAAGGCTATTAGGGAATACCTATCCGAGGCAGTTGTCGTAAAGCCAAAGGCTGGCTTATTCATATTCCCGAATCTAGGATCGTATTTAAGAAGGCTTAATATTAATGATTATGAATTTGCAATGAAACTTGTTAGGGAGGCACATGTTGCTGTAGTGCCAGGATCGGCCTTTGGGGAGGTGGGTAAGTTCCATGTAAGGATGGCTTTTGCGAGGGAGAGTGAGAGAGATATCGAGGAGGGTATTAGTATATTGGCTAATTACCTATTAAGGGCCTTAGGGAGTTCTGAATAATCATTATTAAGGAAAATAAATTAATTTACATTGTAGTACCTAGGATTATATGGTCGTGGAGATTGGAGCAGGCATGCACCTAACCTTGGATGACATAATCAAGGCCTCTAGGAATTATGAGGAGGTCAGGGTGGGTAATAATGCCTTGGATGCGATGAAGCGGTCCCGTATGGTTCTTGAGAATTTAATTCATGGTAATGTTAGGATTTACGGTGTTAATACGGGACTTGGTGATTTATATAATGTAACTGTTAATCCCGAGGACGTAGCCAAGTACTCACTGGATATGCTTATTGATCACTCAATGGGTGTTGGTGATTATGCACCTGATGACTGGGTTCGCGCTACAATGCTTGTTAGGGCCCATCAATTGTCCCTAGGGTACAGTGGTATTAGGAGCATTATTGTAGAGAGATTAGTTGATTTTCTTAACATGAGGATAACACCGTTGGTTCCTAAATACGGTTCGGTAGGTGCTTCGGGTGATTTAGCGCCATTAGCGCATATTGCATTAGCCCTACTGGGTAAGGGCTTTGTTAGGTATCAGGGTAGGGTAATGCCCAGTATAGAGGCTCTAAAGTCAATTGGACTTAGTGAGTTAAGCCTTAGTTATAAGGAGGCTTTATCATTAATTAATGGAACTAGCTACAGTGCTGCAGTGGCTTCGTTGGGTATTTGGGATTCCTATAGGTTATTGAAGGCTGCATTAGCGGTTATGGCACTGATGATTGAGGCATCACGAGCTAATATGGCATCGTTAAGTATTGAGGCAAATTCCGCTAAGTTGCATAGTGGTGAAATCGAGGTTGCGAAGATAATGAGTGAATTATTGAGTGACAGTAAGAATGTGAACACTAGTGGTAGGGTTCAAGACCCATACTCAATAAGGTGTATACCACAGGTCCTTGGTTCAGTACTTGACGCACTTATTTGGGTCCTACGTAACGTATTGAATGAGGTTAATTCCGTGAGTGATAATCCAATAATTGTTAATAGCGCTGTATTTTCGACATGTCACTTTCATGGTCAGTATGTGGCCTTATCAACGGACCTGCTCAACATGTCACTGGCTGTACTTGGCAATTTAATTGAGAGGCAGATAGCTCAATTACTTAGGAGGGAGATCAATGGCATTAATAATTACTTGGCCAATGGTCCTTGGCGTGTTGGCTTAATGCTTGCTCAGTATACTGCCGCGGCATTGGCAGCCAGGCTTAGGGAGTTATCGACACCATCAACCGTACAGAATATACCAACCAGTGGTTTTCAGGAGGATATTAACTCCATGAGCGCAAACTCAGCGATAAAACTTCATGATGTTAACTCAATAATTACGCAATTAATAGCCGCGCTCGCCTACGTCACGTACTCAGTGATTAATGCCAACAATTCATGTTCAACTTGCGGTAAAGTAACAACACGCATTTATAAAACAATAAGTAAGTACGTGGTTAACGTTCAATCGCATCATGATGCAATAACCAAATTGATGAGTTCAATTGATGAGCTTTCAGGCATTATTGCCTTGAAGATCAATCCATGGTAGTAACTGATCCATCAATCCTACCAATTATCACCTTGGAAATCCTCTTACCACTAAATATCCCAACCTCAACAACCCCTGGTATTTCCTTAATAATTCTCTCCATATCATCAGGATTCATTACCGCCTTAGGCATATAATCTATTATGTAGTTGCCGTTGTCAGTAACGATAGGTCCCCTTTTGCCACTACCAAACCTTAACTCGGCTGTTCCACCAAGTTCTTCAAGTCTCGCCTTAATGATTGACCAGGCAAAGGGTATTACCTCAATTGGTATTGGGTGCTTGCTCGGTATTGAGGGAAAGACTTTTGTCTCATCAACAATGACTATGAACTCCCTAGCCCAATAATCAATAATTTTCTCCCTGGTTAGGGCAGCACCACCACCCTTAATGAGGTTCTTCCTCCTATCAACCTCATCAGCGCCGTCAATAGCCACATCAACATGGTTAACTTGCCAAGGGTAGCGCAATAAATGCGCTAGTCCCAGTTTAATTATCTCGATCTCAGTTTCAGTCGATGTTGGAACTAAGAGAATTTCCTCAATGCTATCACTAATTATTAATTTATGAAGTTCCTTGAGGAAGGCCATTGCTGTGGATCCAGTCCCAACACCAACCACGTACTTATCCCTGAGATACTTAATAGCTTCCCTAGCCGCTGCCTCCCTAGCAATAACTATGTTATCCACGGTATCAATAAAATACCTAATAATTTAAATGATTACTTACCTTTAACAATCTTGATAAGCTCCTCATTACATATACCAGGGTCCTTATTAAGGCATGATCTAAGGGCTTCAGCAACTTTAATGGCATCCCTACTCTCATGGGCATTATGAGTCCTAATGGCATCCGCACCCATGATTACTGCAACAGTCTCCGCAGCAATTGATGCGAATAGTCTCTCCTCAGGCGGTGCATTCCTACGCATTAATCTCTCAAGAAATGACTTCCTGGAAATACCAACAAGTACCGGCTTACCTACTTCATTCCTTATCCTGCCTATGCTCATTATAATTATTGAATCCCAGGAATACCACGGATACTTATTATCACCACGAATATACTCACCCCTCAACGGTTCACCACCTGTAAATAATGGATCCATACTTAATGGAGGCCATGCACCAACGCCTGGATCAATAACAATATTACCCTCACTAATGCCACTACGTAATGCAATATCTAAGCTCTCCTTCAACGCATCTATAGTTCTAATGACTGGGTCATTACCTTGCGCAGGAACGATACGTTCTCTGGCCATGATAATAACGGATACTCCATGGTCGGCTATAACATGTGCCATATCATTATCGCCCTTTAATCCCGTGACATCGTTCACTACATCGGCACCTACATCCAACGCTGCTTCAGCAACCCTTGATCTAAATGTATCGATAGACACCGTCAAGTCAGGAAACTCCTTTTTCAAAGCCTTAATTATGGGTACGACTCTATTTATTTCCTCATCAATGCTGATGATGGTCTTATTATACGGCGCCGTGGACATACCGCCAATATCAATAATATCGGCACCTCCAGATATCATGAATTCTGCGGCCTTAATAGCATCGTTAATTGTTTTCCTGACGGAGCCCTTAAAGAAGGATTCAGGACTTGCATTAATAACCCCAACTAGCCTAACTGGTTCGCCATCACCAATCCATAAACGGCCAAGCCTAGCCCTAGGCATTGCAAAGTCTGTGAGCAAGGCTTATTATGTCTTTTTTAAGTGCTAATACATGGATATATCATTGAGTGAGCAGATTCTCGTTTTACTTAGGGGGAGGGATCCATTAACCGTTGAGGAAATCGCTTATTACCTGGGTAGAGATGTTAGGGAGATTGTCGAGGAAATTCAGTATATGGAACATGATAAATTAGTTACGAGAGTTAAGAAGGGCTTGATAATTAAGAGGGAGGTATTTGACCTAACACCGACGGGTCTTAAAGAGACTCAAAGGACTTATGAGAAGCTGAGAGGGGTCTTGGAAGGCATTATTGGTAGTATTAATACGATAAGTAATGAAAAACTTGAGGAATTGCTTAATCAGTACGTGTCATTAATACCATTAATGATAATCCTGAATCTAGTACCACTCGAATTATTGATGCTCATGGGGCTGACCTACTGTTAATGGAGCCTGGTAATTCATGGCATTAGATTACATGCAATAGAATTAGTACATAGGTTAAATAACCAATAAGTCCTATTAGGGCTACATCCCAGGTTAATCTTCCCTTAATTACGTGATAAAGCATTGCAGAGGATATCACCTCAACAACCGCAACACTTACTAAAGCCTCAACACTCAGTAACCATCTGGTGGCCACAAGTGCTAATGCCGGGTATACAGTTGAGTAAAGGACTTTCTCACCAATTAGTGCAGCAACGGCCATTGTATCACGTTCCCTCCATGTCCATATTACCGCAGTTATTGATTCAGGAAGTACCGTAGCCGTCGGTACTATGATTATTGATAACCCCATCACATCAAGCATGAGGTACTTCGACAAATCAATAACACCCTCAACCAAGGCCTTAGAACCCACGAATAATAACACCACGGAAATTACAAGCTGAAGAATAAAGGGCATAAACTCAATCCTATATCCCCTAATGACTCTGAGCATATAAAGTCCCTCGTAATCCTCAATCACGAGACCCTGCCTACTCCTCATTACGTGTACATACAGTAAGTAAGCCGTAACCAAAAACACCGCTACCAAGTACCTAATCACCAGTGACCTAATGAGTGCGGGTAAAAGTACGGTGGGAAATAGGAGTAGGACTACGATAAATGGTATTATCAATGCCTTATCAACCTCAAGAGCAGCATCGCTTCTACGCCGTAAGTAAAAACCAATAGCGGCCACTATGAAAATAATCGGGTATATAATGGTGGATACCACAAAGGGTTCCCCGATAATGGTACCCACGGCTACATCCTCACCAGATACACCACCATAGAACAACAAGGCTATTAGAAATACTATTAGCTCCGGAAGTGATGTAAGAATGGGTGATAACACGGCACCAACAAAGGAAGAACCAATCCTGTATCTATGACTAATGTACTCCATTGAGTTAGTGAAAAGCCAACCACCAATAAGCACAGAAAGAAATCCCGCAAGCATGTATAGGGTAATTATTAGCACTTTATCATCCCAAGTTAAAATAATGAAAGGACAACATTTAATAAGTCCAACCACTACAAAAGACTTGATGAGCTTACCAGCAAATCTCTTCAAAAGATACGAATTACCACCACTACCCTATTCAATAAATGCCCTAGAACCGCACATAAGTGGTCAAGTAATCGATGTACACTACAACGGTCACCATAAGGGCTATGTAAACGGAGCCAACGCTACAATAGAAAGACTTGAGAAGATAATTAAGGGTGATGTAACTAGTTACGACATACAGGGATTACTGAGGAACCTATTCTTCAATGTCAACGGCCATAAACTCCACACGCTATACTGGAATTCAATGGCGCCATCAGGAAAGGGTGGAGGAACACCAGGCGGCTACCTAGGCGACCTAATAAAGAAGCAGTTTGGAAGCTTTGATAGGTTTAAGGCATTATTCGCAGAGGTCATGAGATCATTACCAGGCTGTGGATGGACCGTACTCTACTACGACCCAGAGTCTGGGAACCTGGAATTCACAACCTTCGAAAACCACTATAACCAACACATCGCAGAGCTACCAGTTCTCCTAATAGTCGATGAATTCGAACATGCCTATTACCTTCAGTATAAAAATAACAGGAATGGCTACATAGATGCCATTTGGAATGTGCTGAATTGGGAGGAAGCCGAAAATAGACTTAGGAAGTACATGAAGTAATTCATAACAGGGTAAGGACACCTCAAAATAAGCCTTATTTTTATTATCTATTTTCCTAAGTTACCATAAAATCATACTTTATGAACCCACACTGCATTAATTATTATTGCTGATGCGAGCATGCTCGTCACGTCATTGATGTCGAACGGCGGCGTGACTTCAACGACGTCGAAAACCCTAGGCGTTAATCTAGTGCTTAACTCACGGATGAGCCTAATTACCTCCCTTGATGTGAAGCCGCCGGGTGATGGACTATTAACGCCAGGTGCGAAGGCTGGATCAACAACATCAAGGTTAATACTTAAATGAACAATCCTATTACCAATACTACTCGTAATCTCATTAACCACAGCATTAATACCCATGGAATCAACCTGGTCAATGGTATATATATTGATACCTAATTTCCTAGCCTCATTAAATAAGTAGGGTGCGTTTGAGTATGTCCTAACACCGATTATGACTATGTAGGCATTAGGGTCGACATCCTTAATCCACCTAATTACTTGCCCACTGGTTAAACCCTCGGTAACGATCCTAACGTCAGGGTGAGCATCAAGCAGTATATATGCTAACCCATCATTAACTACTCTCTTTAAGCCCCTGAATGCAGCATAGGATGATGTGCTATCACCACCAATCACAACTAACTCCCTAACAAGGCCCAGGGCCTCACTAACAGTCTCCTCAACCCTATGCCAAGTCTCATTATGATCACCAACAACCACATCAACATCACCAAGATCAATGATCGAAGTATTGCCAAGGATGTACGGTGAGGAGTAAAGCCAGGACCTAACCCTGGAGGGAGCAAGCCTAGAGCCAGGCCTAGTACCGACAGCCCCATCCCAGGGAACACCGAGAATACCAACATCACCACTAATCCAGCCCCTCCTAACAACCTCGCCAACCCTAACGTCACTAGGATCCTTAATGAACTTATACATGGGCTCCCTAACAAACCGCATACAAAACAGACAATGATAATGAGGTTAAAAGCACTACATTACGAATTAAACCTCAAGAACTCTAACACCAACCTTCTTAGCCCTTATCCTGAGCTCCTCATCAAACGTGAACAACGGCTTACCCAACGCATATGCAGTTCCTAATACCACTAAGTCGTTAAAACCACCAAGTCCCCAACCAGTACTCTGCATCATACGTAACACCCACTTAATAATATCATTATCGCATACTAAAACCACCTTCCTATGGTTAATTAAACTACCTAAAATGTCCATAGCGTGATCCCTCGGCACATTGACAGACCTAAAGAACCAGACCAGCTCATAAATAACAATGTGATGTAAGAACCATCTGTCCAAACTATCTAAAACCCTGACTGCCCTGGTATGTTCCCTAGAATCCTCAACTATGTAAAATATCAACGCATTAGTATCAATCACTGCCTCCGACATTACTCATCAAACCCTCCTCAATGAGCCTATCAATATCACTGATCGTTAACTCCCTACCCAACCTAATCATTGGTATTTCCTGAATTACCTTCCTAAGGATAATACGATCATCATCAACCTCGACACTCAATAAATCACCAACCTTAATCCCAAGCCTCTCCCTAACGCTTGCGGGTATCGTAACCTGGTAATTTCTAGTAACCTTAACCAGGATTTTCACAATAAACTAAAAAATTACTTTTATAAAAATATTTCTACTAAGTTAAAATAATTAACACATAAGAGCACTTTTGTACTTAATTAAAGTCTTTACAATAGATTAATATTTATTATCATAATTTTAGAATTTATCAATAATAAATTAATTATATTGATTTAGGGTTTTTAAATATTATTCTGCATAAGAATATCTTGCGTAATGCAATAAGTCTTATTTTTGACAATTACAAGGATATGCCGATAAATATGGCAACCCAAGCAGCAGCAAAGATTGACTGGTCGTCACTATGGAAGAAAGAGGACTGGTGGGCACTTTGGATCGGACTTCTCATTTTTCTCTTATCATTACCTGGTTATTATGGTATTTACCTACTTGGTTGGGTTCCCAGGGTCTCGGCACCGTGGTTAAATCCTTCAAAGAGTATTGTGGTTGTTGGGCAAGCGTTGACAATGACTAAGGCATACCTGGGTTTAAATCCACTGCTTAGCGTGATCCTGCTCTACCTATTCCTGCTGGCGATTCTCACGTTCGCGGCTTGGTCAATGGGACATAACGTTAAGAGATTCATGGCTAGCTTCACAATAATGTTCATTCTAACATTCGGTTTCTGGTGGCTCTTTGGCTATGCATACTTTAACGCTACACCTGACCAATATGCTAAGCTTCACATTACTTGGTCAATACCCGTGGGAGCAGACGGTATACTAATATACCTACTACTCATAGGCTTATTTATATCCAATGTAATATTCTACAAGAAATTACCGGCGGTTCTAGAAACCGGTGCTAGAACCGAGTGGTACATAAAGACCGCAATAGTTCTTCTTGGGGCCTTGATTGGGGCATCATCTCTCAGATACATAACGCTGGCTGTGGGTCTTGTGGAGAGATCGTTAATAGCCATAGTCGCCGCCTACCTAATCTACTGGCCAATCTCATACCTAGTATCCCATAAGGTGTTTAAATTAGATAATAAGTGGGCAGCAACACTGGCATCAGGCGTTAGTATATGCGGTGTATCGGCGGCCATAGCCACAGCCGCAGCAATAGGCGCCCCATCAATAGTGCCAGCTACCATTGCATCAATAATTGTGCTATTCGCAGCCGTAGAATTAGTGGTACTACCATTCGCAGCTGCCACGTTCCTAAAGTGGGCACCATATGCGGCTGGTGCCTGGATGGGCCTATCCGTTAAGACCGATGGTGCAGCTGCAGCCAGCGGCGCTTTGACTGATGCCCTGATTAGTGCTCAGCCAGGCCTTGCTGCCTATAAGACCTGGGTATTGACAACGGCAGTCATGAATAAGGTATTCATTGATATATGGATTGGACTATGGGCATTCATACTGGCTGTGATATGGGTGACCAAAGTTGAAAGAAGACCTGGAGAAAGAGTTCCCATGATTCAGATTTGGTTTAGGTTCCCCAAGTTTGTGCTTGGTTACCTGGCTACATGGTTAATACTATGGGGTGTTGGTTTCGCAGTTGGCGCTGCCGTATCGTGGAAATTCATGACCGGCGGCATAACGCCACAAACAGAGTTATTTAGGTACTTCTTCTTCGCCCTAACCTTCATGTCAATAGGGCTAACGACCAGGTTCAAGACACTCGCTGAGATAAAGGCTGGGCGTATGATAGCTGCATACGTAGTATCACTAACAATCATAATACTAATAGGATTAGCAGTATCAATAGCCCTCTTCGCAGGCTTACCACCACCTAAATGAGGTGATGAACAATAACAAACCTCAAAATTAAAACCAGTGATAATTTCAATTCTACCCCACGAATAGCTCAGGTCGAGATATCCACATCATGCAATGCATCATGCATTTACTGTCCAAGGATGATATTAAGAAATGAATGGATTTCTAGGTTTATGGACCTGAAGCTGTATCGCCAGGTAATAAGGGAGTTACTAGGTATAAAGTCAATAGGTTATGTGCATCTGCAGGGATGGGGTGAACCACTTCTGCATCCAAACCTTATGGATATTATCAACGAGGTTCAGGGCAAGGTGGACTTCGGTCTCACAACAAATGGATTACTATTAAATGAGCACTATGTGAATAAGCTAATTTCTTCAGGGATCAACGTTATAGCGATAACATTCGCGGGAGCTACTCCATCAACGCACAATGCCATAAGGATTGGCTGTGACTTTAATACTCTAATTAAAAATTTAAGAGAACTCATTAAGGTTAAGGAGAGATTAAGGAGCAATACTAGAGTAATTGCGAGTTACATTGCACTATCAATGAATATTCATGAATTGCCTGACTTCGTCGAGTTATGCCATAAACTAGGAATTGAGGAGGTGATTATTGATAACTTATCGTACATATTAAGCAGAGATATGCTCATGTGGAAAGCCTTTACGGATCTCATGGAACAAGAACCTAAGGTCTTTAAACGCATAGTAAGTATTGCACTAGGGAAAGCCAAGGAATTAGGTATTAAGGTATTCACCTACTCATTAAGTTGCTGGGAACTTACTGAATGTCCAGAGAGACCCACTGAGAGTGTATTCATAAACGTAAATGGCGACGTCTCTCCATGCGTATTCCTAAACCTACCAGTTAGGGACAGTGATATACCGCGATGCTTCATGGGTAAATGCTTCAAAGTGAGGAAAACAGTCTTTGGAAATATAGGAAGTAGTAATATCATGAGTATATGGAATAACGAGGACTATAAAGAATTTAGGCTTAAATTCATAAAGAGAAGGTCCCAGGGATTTACCGAGGAATACAACATTAACTCGACACTACCTAGCCAATGCATTACATGCTATAGATTATACGGTGTTTAGTTCCTCACCAATACCATGGACACCAGCATTATGCTATTTCGGGTATTATTTAACACCACGACCACTGCTGCTAGTGCGGTTTCAAAGGGTATGCTCAGTGAAACTGTAGAACATGAATAATGACCAAGAGGTTTTCCCTAGGAATGATTTTACAAAAACCCTCGGTGGTTATTGTTTAGAACTCGTTTTTAGCAAGATTGCAAGGATTAATTGGGAAAGTGGCTGGTGCGTGTATTATTATTATGGAAAAACAAAAATAGAGAGTCTTAAATTATCCTTGGTTCCTTATGTCAGTTCCTCAAAAATACAGGGGTAGGCCTATTGAGGAGTTAATCTCAGCCGGTTATTACGACCCTGAGACTAGGTCTGTCCATGTTATCACTGGTACGGAACTTCACGTGCATAGCCGTGACTGGCAGCTTGAGGGTCCGCTACGGATGCTCTTTCACGTACTTGACCCTGCGGTGGCTAAGGACCCGAAGAACCTGATTGTCTATGGTGGCACTGGTAAGGCTGCGCGCTCGTGGGAGGACTTTGAGGCTATTGTTGATTCCCTACTCACAATGGACAGCGAGGACACTCTCGTAATACAAAGCGGCCAGCCTGTGGCAATTTGGAAACTTAGTAGAAATACTCCAAGGGTTTTAATGAGCAATGCGATGCTCGTTCCCAAGTGGGCTGATTGGAAGATATTCTGGGAGCTCGAGGCCAAGGGATTGATAAGCTTCCACCAGATGACGGCTGGTTGTTGGGCGTACATTGGTACTCAGGGTATTCTCCAGGGAACCTACGAAACAATTGGAGCAGCCGCGGATAGGCACTTTGGAGGCTCACTTGAGGGTAGGTTAGTGGTTAGTGCAGGGCTTGGTAACATGGGTGGCGCACAGCCGCTGGCCATTAAGATGCTTGGTGGTGTGGCGTTAATAGCCGATGTTGATAGGAGGATGATACAGAGGATGATAGACACTGGTTACCTTGATACATGGACGGACAACCTGGACAAGGCCATAGACATGGCCCTCGACGCAAAGGAGAGAAGGCAGGCAACGAGCATAGGGGTACTCGCAAATGCCGTAAACTTACTTGAGAAACTGATCAAGGAAAACATAGTACCAGACATACTGACTGACCAGACCCCAGCCCACGACCCACTTTCTTACGTACCCCAGGGACTCACTGTGGAGCAGGCCGAGCAATTAAAGAAGAGCGACCCAGATAAATACATGCTACTGGCTAAGGAGACCATGAAGAAGCACGTACAACTAATGCTCCAGTTACAGGCTAGGGGTGCCGTGACCTTCGAGTACGGCAACAACCTCAGGAAGCAGGCATATGATGCTGGCGTTGAGGACGCATTCAAGATCCCCGGGCAGATGGAGTACATGAGGCCATTGTTTGAGGAGGGCCGTGGGCCCTTCAGGTGGACAAGCCTGGTCGGTGATCCAAACGACATATACAAGCTTGATGACGTATTAATAACATTGTTCGAGAAGAAGAACCCAAGACTTGCCAGGTGGATCAAGAATGCCCACCAGTACGTGAAGTTCCAGGGACTACCAGCCAGAGTCGTTTACCTAGGCTATGGAGAGAGGGCACTATTTGGTAAGATCGTTAGTGAGATGGTTAGGAAGGGCGAGCTAAGCGGGCCAATATGGTTCGGCAGAGACCACCTGGACAGTGGTTCTGTTGCGTCGCCCTATAGGGAGACTGAGGGCATGCTTGATGGCTCAGACGCAATTGGAGACTGGCCAATACTGAACTACGCACTAAATACTGCTGCTGGTGCCACCTGGACTTGCTTCCATCATGGCGGCGGCACGGGGATCGGCTACGCTATTCATGCCGGCTTTGGCATGGTTGTTGATGGTACTGAGCTTGCTGAGGAGAAGGCCCTCAGGGTTTTTATGGTTGATCCTGGTTCTGGCGTTGTTAGGCATGCCCACGCCGGCTACCCGAAGTCCCTAATGGTTGCTAGGGAGAGGGGTGTTAGGATACCAATCATTGATAAGCTTGAGGAAAAGAGTAGGCGTGTGATTGAGGAGGCATATAGGGAGGGTAGGATTAGCAGGTTCACGTATGAGAGGGTCAAGAAGGACCTTGAGGAGTATGAGGCGAGGAAGCAAAACTATAGAACGCCATTTAATACTTAATTACCGGCTCTCATGACAAGGCATTTCGCAGTTAAACCTGGCTGATTTTCATCCTTACTATTGGGTCCACTATCTCGTATTCACCGTGAGAGACCCTACTTATTATGCTCATTTTCATGAGGTTATTTAATACTCTCTCGATCTCGCCTGGTGCTAAATACTTATTGAGTCTTAATGTTATGTATTCCCTAATTTCGTTAAATCGTTTCTTACCCCTGGCTATTGCCTCAAGTACTAATTCATAGTACGTGGACCTACCCAATAACGACCTTAATTCGTCATTGACGAGTTCCATAGCTCTCCTATAAATCTCATTAATGTTTGTTATTCCGCGTACCTTGGCATTGCCGTAGTACGTTAACCACCCTACGATGCCATCAAGTTTATCAACAGCATCAAGTATCTCACTCATTGTTACCTCGATTCCGTATTGCCTAAAGCCCGTTATTAGGAATTGAACTGAAGCGTCCCTATTGAACGGAGTTATCGTTAGTTCCTCGATGAATCTCCCGTAAAGTGGTGACTTGGGGTTTTCGAGACCTAGAAAACCGTGTAGTAGTCCAACTTCAGAGCCTGTTAATATTACCTTAACATTGCTTAGGTTATCGTATGTATAGGCAAGTATCTGTGTGAGGTCGACCTTGCCAAATCCCTTTAACATCCTAAGTATTTGGGCCTCATCTATCGCTATTACTATTTGGTATAGGTTTTTAGATAAGGCGTTTAGTAAATCCACCAGGTAAACGCTCCTCCAATCAACCTCAATATTAGGTTCAATACCACTGCCGAATACGTTTATGCCTCGAATAATCTTCGCGATATTCCTAATAACGTTCTCAAGTCGCCACTTAATGGACAACTCAGTTAGACAATTCGATATTAATTAGTAGAACCTTCTTTTCGTGAAGTCATTCTCAAGGGTCCTAGCGTCAATGTAGCAATACGGTATGTTTACTTCATTTAGGGCAACCCTCAGTACCGATGTCTTGCCGACACGCCTAATTCCGTATATTTCAAGGAACCTTGACCTACCCCTTATGAAGTTTAGGATGCTATCTACCTCGTTGTCTCTGTCGAAGAGGCCCTCTCTCCTCGTTTTTGGCTCTATGTCGAATAACATGGAATACTCACCCCTGTATATAATACACAGGGGTGCTTAAATCCCTGAACCTAGAAAAATGAGTCAGCTTTTAAATACCCTCATTAGTAATACCTTGGTGCAGCAGATGAGCAGTAAGAAGGAGCTTCCTAAGCTTGAGGTTAAGGGCTTCGTTGGTTATATTAGGTATATTGCTTATTTAGGGACTTATGATGAGTATATTAGGGGCTTGAGTAGGGATGACCACTTGGTTAAGGATCGTAATAAGAAGGGAAAATAACGAAGTCATTACCTGCGCCCCCGCCAATACTGGGTTTGAAGGTTTAGGACCTGGTATACTAATGCCTATTGATGTTGCCCAGAGACTTGGGCTTAACCTATCGGGTGGTGATGCTGAGGTTTACGCCATTCGTACGGCTTCAGGGATTGCCCCCAATATATCGTTTTAGGGAGAGCATCAACGTTAAGGTGTTAGTCAGTGATAGAGATACGCCCATCGTTAGGTTGATACCCATTGTTTCTGAGTCTGTGGATTACGTACTTCTTAGTGATAAGGCTTTAACGGAGTTAGGCATAGTGATTATTGACGCGAGTAATGGCATTTGGTGCTTTAGGGATGAGTTAGGAAGGGCCTTTAGGGCCTCATGCACGCCTGGTTAGGTTATTGCTACGTGTAATATTTGATGCGCTATTGTGCCTATTGTGTATGTGGCTGCAGCTGCACCTAGGGATAGTAATATGTTCATAGCCATTGTATGGGCTATACGGCCGCTTCCTGATATTGCCGTTAATAGGCCACTTATGGCCTGTGCTAGAGCCACGAGCACTATCGATATGTATAGTGAGCCTACGTTGCCGATTATGTGGCCTAGTAATGGGAATGGCGCTATTACGAGTAATGCACCTATTAGGTAGAATATGCCCGTGTATAGGGCTGATTTCCCAGGGTTCTCGAGCGCCTCTTCGGATAGGCCAATCTCGCTTACTTCCGTTATCCTTTTGCTTATGTTCACATCTGTTGATAAGCTGGGGGCTATTTCACTAGCTGTTTTTTCGCCAATACCCATTTTATTTAGGGCATTCTTAACCCTCCTGGTTCTATCCTCTATGTCAAGGTTCTCGAGTTCTATATCTATCTTTGACAACATGGTCTCCCTAATATCCCTCTGGGCCTTTGTCGACATATAAGCGCCTACGGCCATTGAAAGCGTGCCCGCAGTACCAACTATTAGGCCAGCCAGTGTTATGAGTATGGGATTAGCAACGACCGGGGCTAAACCAGCCACTGCAGCTAACACCTCCACTAGACCATCGCTCATTCCGTACATGGCATCCCTAATATTATCGATGAATGCTTCGAACCTCGACTCTTCCTCCTTAAAGACCTCCTCATGCGAGACCTCATCAAGTAGTATCTCCCTAAGCCTATCTGTATATGGGCCAAGCGCATTCTTCCTAACCATCTCACCATACCTCTCAATAGCCTCAACCTCCGCACTCTCCCTCAACTTAACGAGAAAACCAAGCCCAAATAACCTCCTAATTAATACTGAGAACATGACTGAGAACCTGGAGGACCTTACATTACTAACATCAATACCTACTTGATCAGCAATAAATCTCCAGAACTCAGCGTGGCTAGTCTCGTACTGTGATAACTTTAACAATTCCTTTCTTAATTCCTCATTATTCTCAATCTTAGCGAGTGCTGCGTAGATCTCAGCATCCGTTAGCTCATCCTTATAATTCTCAATGACCTCATCTTTGCTAAGTCTTAACTGCATCTATCACCTACGTAAGTACTTGGTTTATTAAATCTATATTCTGGGATAATTTATAAAGGAAATTAGAAATAGTTCGCTGTATGGTATTTCCACTGGATGGTTTACAGGACTATCAATTAATATTTAAGCCGGAACATGAGATCCTAAGGAAGAGCATTAGGGAGTTTCTCGAGAGAGAGGTTTCTCCTCATGCCCTTGAGTTTGATGATAAGGATGAAGTACCTAGAGACATATTAAGAAAGCTTGGGGAACAGGGATTGTGGGGTATTGGCATTGATGAGAGCCTTGGTGGTCAGGGTGGCGATACAGTATCAGCGGTCATATTGATGGAGGAGTTGAGCAGGGTAGCACCGCCTCTGGCCGTTATCCGCGGTACCAATGACTTATTCGTAACGCCCCTTCTCCTCTTTGGTAGTGATGAGTTGAGGAGGAAGTACGTACCACCAATAGCTAGGGGTGAGGCCTTTGGTGCCCATGCCATGACGGAACCATGTTGCGGTAGTGATGTTGCAGGTATACAGACGAAGGCTGTTAGGAGGGGTGATAGGTGGATTATTAATGGTAGGAAGATCTTCATTAGTAATGCCGACATTGCTGATTACATAATGGTCTTTGCAAGGACAAGCGAGCCGCAACCAAATAGGCGTTGGTTTGGGATATCAGCCTTCATAGTTGAGAAGGGAACTCCTGGACTTAAGATTGGTGCTAAGTTTGAGAAGAGGGGTTTGAGAGGTAGTCATGCTGTGGAGGTTATTTTTGATGATGTTGAGGTTTCCGACGAGAATAGGGTTGGTGATGTTGGCATGGGTTTCATAATAGCCATGGAGACCTACGACAGGACCAGGGTTGGTGTTGCGGCGCAGGCACTTGGCATGGCACAGGCGGCCTTTGAGAAGGCCTTCCAGTACTCATTACAGCGCACGGCCTTTGGTCAGTACCTAGCCAGTTTTGAAGCCATACAATTTGGCCTTGCTGAGATGATGGCTGAGTTGATGACGGCGAGGTATCTAACGTACTTAGCGGCTTACCTGGCTGACCAGGGTAGGGAGGAGTTTAAGTATGTGGCTAGTCTGGCGAAGTTTTATACCACTGAGGCTGCGGAGAAAATAGTTTCTAAGGCAATTGATGTTCATGGTGGTGTCGGTGTAATTCATGAGACTGGTATAGAGAGGTTTCTTAGGGATGTTAAGATAACGGAGATTTACGAGGGTGCCAATAACATTCAGAGAGTTGTGGCCTTTAGACAGTTGATAAGGACGTTGACGAAGAAGGGCATTCTAAATCCTGATGTTGCTAAATCAATAACTTAGGCATTAGTCACGCTTATTAAAACATTATTTATCAGATATTCATTTCTTAGGTCATTGATATACCCCCTTCGGGAACGTGCATACTCAATCTCATTATAATTAAGGACAGCCGTAAATAGTCCCTCAATACCTGGTTCAATAATTAATACGAACTCGCCGTTAGGTGACGTTATAAAACTACCACCGAGTACATCACGGTTATCTGGATACTTATACCCTGTACCCATGGCTGATGCGAAGTATGCCGAGTTCTCAAATGCCCTTACTAGGCCTAGGCTTCTCCATAGGGGTACTCTATCAATGCTTATGCTGCTGGGGTTAGCTATTATGTCTATGCCGTGCTTAGCCATTAGCCTGGTTAATTCAGGATATAGTACATCAACACATATTATGCAGCCTATGTACCAATCATTTATTTTAATAATGCCAAGTCTATTGCCATTACTTATTTCTGCTCTCTCGCCAGTTGCCCTAGATGGATAAATCTTTTCCGAGTAATTAACGAGCCCCTTCTCATTGATCATGGGGCATATACTTACATTCCTATTGTTGGTATTAACGTAAACAGCACCACCAATTATTAAGGCACCTGTGTTATTAGCGAGTTCCTTAAGCAGGCTTACGTATTCATTGAATTCCTCACTACTAAGTACCTTTACTCCAACCCAGTTTTCAGGTAGGATTATTAAATCCGTTGATAGATCCCTAGTTTTAGCCCTTAACCACGCAACGCCCTCATTATAGTTATTAAATCTCCTCGTTTGAGCAATAGCTACCTTAAGCCTATCCATATACTTAACCCATTATTAAACTCTCATTACTTGAAGATTGATCATTCAGGTTGGGTTCTGTCAATATTGACTTTCTAAGGTCCTTAAACATATAGAAACTCCCTGGATACTTCCTATAACCAAGCATTCTATAGTACTCCCTAACGCCGACACCTGATATAACGAGCATCCTATAGGCATTAAACTCCTCAAGAGCTATGTGCTCAGCCCTCGCCATCAATGCCCTACCAATACCACGATGTTGCCACCAAAACAAATCAGTGGTCTTACTACCAATTGGTAGTTCAGGACCATAAACATGTAATTCCCTAATCAATGCAGTCCTCCCAACCTTTATCTCAGGCCTATGCGCATTAGCACTTGGTATCCTAAGCCTCAGTATTCCGTAGAGCGTGTCCTCATCATCAGTAGCCTCTAGGAACACCTCATGACCACTCGATGCCTCATAATCAATCCTATTAATCATTAGTCTCCTCGGTGTTGGTACTAGGCCCTTCTTTATGTACTTATGACCAACCTCACGGCACCTAATCTCCACACAATTAAGGCCTAGTTCCTCCATATCCTTAAGCACTACTTCTCTCATATTACCTATTTTTGGCCCATCAACAACCCAGTGAAGTGGTATGTCCCTACCAAACCTCATAACCCTGACCCATCTGGGTATTGAAGCCATGATACGGGCCAGGAGCCAGTGCCAAGTCTCCTCATCATAACTCCTATAAAGGCCCTTTAACCACTCCTCGTATAACTCGGTGTCCTTTACCACAAAGGTTGGGTAAACCTTAATGCAGTCGGGCATGAAGCTTGGGTCACTGAATATTGTCTTTACCATCTCGAGATCCCTATCTGGTGTTGATCCAGGGAGCCCTGGCATTATGTGGTAGCAGACCTTATAGGCAGAGTCCTTTAGATACTGGGTCGCTTCAATGACTTCCTTAACACCATGACCCCTCTTAACTCTCTTAAGTACATCATCGTATATAGACTGAACACCAATCTCAACCCTAGTAAAGCCGAGTCTCAGCATAATATCTATGTGCTTAGGCTTCACGAAGTCCGGCCTAGTCTCTAGTTCGAGAGCTACAACTCTAATTCTTGCCTTCTCATTGCGTTTATGTTCATACTCAATACTGGTATTATCAATGGATTCCGTGCCTATGAATGGATAATCATTAACAGCCTTGAATGCATTGCCAACAAACCACTCAAGGTATGACTCAGGCAGTGAGGTCACTGTGCCGCCCATTATTATTAGCTCAACCTTAGATACTGGATGATGAAGAGCTTCGTATTGCCTTATCCTAGCCACCACCTGCTTGTATGGATCGTAATTCAATGGTGCTGCCCGTAATACCACAGGCGAGTCCGGGAGGTAACTCTTTGGCGTGTTTGTCTTTTTTCCACCTGGGCAGTATATGCAATTGAATGGGCATGCCACGGGCTCAACCATTATGGCAATTGGAACTACCCCAGATATCGTCCTAGTGGGCTTTAATCTATTAAGTAATGCATTACTTAGGCTATTCATTACCTGCAGCTATAGGTCCTTTATGGGTCTTTAAAACGCTTTCATCATTTATAGCAGGTAATTTAATATTGATCGCATCATAGGTTTTTAAACCAAGTAGTGATGTTTTAATTGATATAGGTGTCGGGAATTAGGTCATTAATTAAGAGGTATTTTCCATATGACGTATTTAGGAAGTATCAGTGGGAGATAGCCAGGGGTATTTATGATTCATTATCAAGTGGTAAAATTGCGCTAATTGAGGCGCCAACAGGTGTTGGTAAGACGGCAAGTGCCTTAGCGGCTTCATTAGCATATGCGGAGGAGAGTGGCGTTAAGGTTCTATTTCTGATTAGGACTAAAAATGAGGCTCAGGCGCCAATTAGGGAGTTACGTAGGTTAAGGGATAGGGGCGTTGATATTGATTATGTGATAATTAGGAATAGACCAGATATGTGCTGTATGGTTAGTACACGTAAACTCCCATACGAGGAATTCCTTGAGGAGTGTAGGTTTTTGAGATCAAGTGACGAATGCCCCTATTATTCCAATATTAGGAGAGTTGATGTTAATAGTTTAATGCTTCATATAATGGATAATACAGGTAGTATTAATGAGTATGTATCATCATTATGTGCACTCAATGTTTGTCCTTATGAGGTATCCAGGATGTACCTGGATCGGGCTAAGATCGGTATTATGACCTATTACTACATCTTTAGTATCAATAAGCCTGAATCCATAAATATTGATGTTAAGAATTCCGTTTTAATAATTGATGAGGCACATAATTTACCGGATGCAATAAGTGGATTGAATACTATTAACCTACCCTTGGCCTCGGTAATTGCCTCGATTGCTGAGGTTAAGAAGTTAATTGATGATGAAGAACTGAAAAATAGAGTTCTCAGGATACTAAGGGGTTTACAAACATACATGGTTAAGTTAAGTAGGATTCTTGAGGAGGAGACGATGGTATCACTGGAGTTGGGGGATGTCCTTCAATTCTTTGAGGATTTCCAAGCAATAAAAGATGCCTATTATGAAATAATTAAGAAGAAGAGAAGTGCTGGTGTTCCAATACCATATACACCACTATCCCGCCTATTGGATTTTCATAAAGCCGTACTCAATAAGGTGAGTGGTTTCAGCGTATTTCTTGCCAGGGACGAGCAAGGAGTCTCCCTTGTTTATAAGTGCGTTGACCCATCTGTAGTAAGCAGCTCCGTAATTAATGATGCAAATGGCGTTGTACTTATGAGTGGTACATTACCACCAAAGGATTACGTAGTGAGCATGCTGGGTATAAATAGGGATGTTGTTGAGTATAGGATTGGCTTTAGAGATTATGTTAAGTCTGAGAATTATGAAGTCCTGGTTTATGATGGTATTACCACAAGATACGTGGAAAGGGATGAGGAGGAATACGCTAAGATCGCTGATGTGCTCAGTAGGATTTACCAGGCATATACACTTGATAAGGCAATACTATCAATATTCCCATCATACGTAGTCCTCAAGGCCGTTAGGAAATACCTAAGTCCAGGTGTTAAGTACGTAATGGAGCTAGGTAGTACGTCAATTGATGATTTAATCAGGGATTTAAGGAGCAACCGTAGAAAATTAATAATGGCTGTGGCTGGTGGTAAACTTGTTGAGGGTGTTGAATATAGGCTCGGCACCGAGAACCTACTCGGCCTTATAATCATTATTGGTGTTCCATACCCAGAACCTAATGATTATCTTGATGACGTAATGGAAATTCTGGCGGCCAGGCTTAACGATAGGAGGATGGCTTGGGAATTAACGTATCAATGGCCTGCCATAGTTAGGATTAAGCAAGCAGTGGGTAGGGCCTTTAGGTCTGAGGATGATAAGGCATTAATAGTGCTCATGGACCGTAGATTTAGGGAAATGAGGCTCGCTAAAATATTCGAGGATTATTTCGGTAAGTATGTCATTGTTGATGAGAAGGAATTAATTAATGAAATCAAAAACTTTACTCCTCGTTAATATTTTCCTCAGAGCCTTCCTGCGACTGCTCCTCACCGGCTTCACCACCTTCCTGTGCGGCATACTGTTGTTGCTGCACTTGCTGGGGCTTTATCTGCGGTGGTCTTGGTGGCGCCAATATTCTTTCTGGGTTTTGTTGAGGTTGTGGCATATATTGTGGAGTCGTTGGCGTTGCGGCAGTGGCTACGGATTGCGATGTTGATTGTTGTTTCATTATCCTTGATATGTATTCGAATCTCCTATCGAGGCCCATGGCTATTTGATACATGGCTATAAAACTAATTATTAATGCTGCAGCAATGGCTATTAAGGATGCCATAAATGCTATTGAGGAGTATGGCACATAAGCATCGCTTGTTGTTGGGAATAGGGTTATGGCTGTTATTACGAATACAATGGCTATCAACGCAAGTGGTATACCTAGGTAAAGCACGAGCTTGCTTAAGCTGGGTGTTAGCTCCTCAATCCTAGGCTGCTGAGTTGTTGGTCTAGTGACTGGTGCTTGCCTTGGAGGTAATTGAGGTGGGGGTTGATAGGTTTGTGAGTATGGAGGTGGTGGAGGTGGTCTATACTGAGGTGGAGGTGGCGGCGGTATCTGTGGCGGTGGTGGAGGTGGATAAGCTGGGTATTGCTGGTAAGGTGGTTTCCTGGTCTGTTTCTCTTCTGGTTTTTTCTCGCTCATTTATAACACCATTAATTATTAAGCTTTATAATTAATAAGTTAATAAATGTTTCGAAAAAGAGTTGGTGATAAGGGTTAATGATTATTGATTCGCTGGTTGTTGCTGAGAAGGATTCAGTGGCTAGGGCCATTGCCAAGTACCTAGCCCAGGGTAGTATAAGTATCAGGAGGATTTACGGTATTAAGGCATACTGGTTCACGAGAGACAATAGGCAGTGGGTTAGTATTGGGCTTAAGGGACACATAATGAATGTTGATTTTTCTGAGGAGTTAAATAAGTGGCATTCCGTAGAGCCATCGAAGCTATTTGACGTTGAACCGATACTAGTGATTAGGGGGGATGATTTAAACTACGTGAGGGCATTAACACACTTAGGAGCAAGTGCTAATACGGTGTACTTAGCCCTAGACGCTGATCCTGAGGGTGAAGCCATAGCCTATGAGGCCATGTTTGTTATAAGGAACGTAAACCCAGGAGCAGTCTTCAAGAGGGTTTTATTTTCAGCAGTGACTAGGAACGCCATCATAGAGGCCTTCAACTCACCAACGAACTTAAACCCTGGTCTTGCCAAGAGGGTCTTCACAAGGATGGTCCTAGACCTAACACTAGGTGCCGTCTTCACTAGAGCATTAACCCTCAGTGTTGAGAAAATCGATAGAAAAGCACTATCGAGGGGGAGCTTCCTCAGTTATGGACCGTGTCAGACACCGGTACTTAACCTCGTCGTGCAAAGGGCTCTTGAGAGGGAGAACTTCAAGCCTGAGAAGTACTATACATTGCACATAATTGTTGATGCCGATGGAAAGAGGATAATGCTTGATCATGATGGTGTATTTAAGGACAGGCAGGAGGCTGAGAAGATACTGAACCTAGTAAGGAGTATGGCCAAGGCTAAGGTAATAATTGCCAGTTATAAGGAGGATTTCCTGGGTCCCCCTGTTCCTCTCGATACAATAGAACTTGAAAGAAGAGCCAGTAGGTTCCTGAACATTAGGCCTAAGGCGGCTCTTGACATAGCTGAGGAACTTTATAGGCATGGCTATATTTCATACCCTAGGACCGAGACGACTATTTATCCACCAACACTAAGCCTTAAGCAGGTACTCCTTGAACTTACCCATGGTGAGCATGGTGACTATGCAAAGACATTACTGGGCATGACTATTAAGCCAACTCGTGGTAATAGTAACGATGGTGCGCATCCACCAATATACCCAACAAGAGGTGTTTCAAGGCAGGAGTTGCTTAGGTACTTCAAGAATGAGAGGTATTGGAAGATTTACGATTTAGTGGTTAGGCACTTTATGGCTACGTTAAGTCCTCCTGCCCGTATTGAGAGACAGAGAATAGTTGTTGAAGTTGTTGATCATAGATTTAGTACGGATGGATTAAGAATGATTGATAAGGGCTACCTAGTGATTTACCCATTTGAAAGTCCAAGTGAGAAGGTACTACCAAGGGTGAAGTTAGGTGATGAGTTAAGTATTATTAAGGCCTGGGTTGAGGAAAGGGAGACTGAACCACCACCATATCTATCAGAGTCGGAATTGCTTAGGTTAATGAGGAAATACGGCATTGGAACTGACGCGACAATGCAGGATCATATTCATACGAACATAATCCGTGGATACTTTAGGGTCAGGAATAAGCAATGTATACCAACGCCATTGGGCAAGGCAGTAATAAACGTATTTAGTAAGACAGGTGGTGAGCTCATTGATCCATGGTTTAGGTCACGCATGGAGAAGGCTCTCATGGAAATAACAAGTGGTTCACTAAGGCCCACTGATGTATTGTTTACATTTAAGAGTGAGGCCAGGAAGATATATGAAAAGTTCATGAATAGGCAAAATGAAGTCGCTATGGAGCTCATAAAGGCATTAAAGGAATCATTAAGTAAAACTAACAGGAATAGTAACAGGAAAGTATCATAATACTTTTATTCCTGAGCAATAATTAGGGCGTAATGAATAGTCATATTACTGATCTACTTAGGAGTCGTGTCAATGATATTTGGTATAGAATATTTAATCATCCATTTGTTATTGAATTATTCAACGGTACGTTACCACTTGAGAAGTTTAGGTTCTACGTTATTCAGGATTACAATTACTTAATAACATTAACAAAATGCCAAGCCATAATAGCATCTAAGTTTGAGGATCCAACAACCATGAGAAAGATCCTTGAACTTGCGCTTGCTGATGTATCCACAGAGCTTGAGAACTACAATAAGCTACTTAATACTCTTAATCTAAGTTTTGATGATGCTATTAGGATAAGACCGAGTCCTACAAATATTGCGTATATGAACTTCCTATTGACTACATGCACCTTAGGCAGTCCATACGAGGGCTTAGTGGCGATATTACCGTGTTACTGGACTTACCTGGAGATCGCTAGGTACCATGTGGAGAAATTAAGGAGTAATCCCATTAAGATTTATAGGGATTGGGCCTCGATCTACTTAACCCCTGAATATTCAGGTATAGTTGATAGTCTCAGAGTGATAATTGATAAAGCCAGTGATTATTTAATGAGGGACTTCGACAAGCTACTGAATATATTTAGGCAGGCCAGTGTTTATGAGTATTTATTTTGGGATATGGCATACAGGCAGGAACAATGGGTATTATAATTTTAATAAACTAATACCAATACCACCCTTACCTGGGCATGCTTGAGAGGTGCCTCGCTGCTGGCAGTATTGTTGTTCCTGCGTCTATTACGAATACCTGGCCCGTTATATTTCTCGCAGAATCACCCACGAGGAACGCCACTAAATCAGCAACCTCCTCAGGCTCTATTATACGGCCAGTCAGTGTACCAGTCTTAACCCACTCCTCCTCCTTAACATTAAGCACCTGCAGTAGGCTCATACCCAACTTGGTCTTGACAAGGCCGGGGGCTATTGCATTAACGGTTATGCCATAGGGCGCCAACTCAGCGGCCAGGGCCTTTGTGAATCCTATCAGGGCAGCCTTCGCCGTTGCGTAGGGAACATTGTATGCTGCGCCCATTATACCCTCTATCGAGCTCATGTTTATGATCCTGCCCCAATTATTCTTGATCATGTGAGGCACGGCGAATTTAGTCAGTAAGTAGGCTGACTTCAGGTTCGTGTTTATTATCTTATCCCACAAACCCTCGTCAATGTCTACGAAGGGTCTCATTATGCCGAGACCAGCGTTATTAACGACAACGTCAACAGAGCCCCACTGCTTAATTGCCTCATCAATCATGGCCTTTGCACCATCAGCTGTAGCAGCATCAGACTTAACAATTATCGCCTCACCACCAACACTCTTAATCAAACTCATGGTCTCCTCACCCTCCTCATCATGCCTCTTATAATTAACAACAACGCCAAAACCATCCTTAGCCAACCTAACGGCAATAGCCCTACCAATACCACGACCCGAACCTGAAACAACAGCAACTCTCCTAACCATATCAAGTGGCTAGGTTAATAAGAAGTGAATTAAGCGTTACCTAGCTAATAATTATATAGTTAATATAGTATACGTATTAAATAAGTTTACCAATGTATATATTATCACTGTTTTCAATTATCTTAACCTTAACCTGATTTTCAATTAGTATTGATTCCATATGGGGATTAGCTATTACCGTAATAACTCTATCGTGTATTACCGAGTCCTTTATTGGCAATATAATACCTAGGAATTCACCTCTAATTATCCCCCTGCTAATTATCTTAACCTTAACCTCATCACCAATAGGATATGGCTTAGGCAATTGAGGGGCTTTATGTATGTTTAATTTCTCATTAGTAGCCGTTAACTTAACGCCCAACTCCCTCTCCAGGTTCTTGATTTTTTCCCAGAATTCTTGCCATGTCATAATCCTAACCTTCACCTTTCTACCTCTCTTATGCGGTATATACTTTTGAATAAGTACGGGTGGTAACTCACCCTTGCCTAGTCCTACATTTGTAGCCCATCTAATGATCTCAACTATATCATTATCATTTATACCAGGTAACCAAACGGGGGATGCAACAACATTAATGCCCAACTCAAGTGCTAGTGATACTAGTTCCTTAATGTGATCTACATCATACCAAGAAGCCCCACTTACTTTCCTGGCCAATTCAGGATTTAATGAATCAATACTTAGGTTTATCCTATCTAAACCTGCCTGTGCCAATTCCTTGAGTTCATCCTCACTAAACATGTATAACCTAGTCTGCATGGATACTGTAGAAATTCCGTTTATTGCCTTAATACCACGAATAAGATTGACCAGGTATGGATAAACGCCTGGTTCACCCATACCATCAATATGGGCCTCAATATCCATCGTTCCCTTAAACCTAACGACCTCCTCCAACGCCGCTAATAATGTCTCAGGATCATCAATGAATTCTGCCCACCTATTTGTTGATTTTGGGCCTGCATTAACCGAGCAATATATACAGGATAATGGGCATAGTGTTGTTGGCCTAACCTCTATTACATTCGTACCTCTATCAACTATGCCGAAGGCTAGAGTACCTACCTGAGGTGTATCCCTATCTACCCTGATTACTTTCCTGATTCTCTTAACCTCATCAATACTCCTCTTCCACATTGTGGTCCCGGCATGTCTCGGTTATGCGTTTACTAATTCCTATGATTTAGCAAAATAGGGTTTTAAACTCAAAGGGTTACATATTTGTGGACGTAAATGATTAGGATAAATGTAATAGATAAATTAAATGTGTTTAGGATCAATGTGAAATCAGTGGCTGTTTTACCCATTGAGTCCTTTGACGCGTTATTAGGTAATAGCATTAGAATAAACATAATGGATATGCTCAGTAGAGGTCCCATGACAGTTACGTCATTGGCGCAGGAGTTAGGAATGCTTAAGGGCGTTGTTCATAGGCATGTGAAGGCGCTCGAGGACTTTGGTTGGGTTAGGCAATTAAACAATGATGAAGTAAAGACTGTTGGATTAAGTAGAGAGGCCAATAGGATATACTATGTGCCATCGGCCATGGTTTACCTGGGGTTTAAGCTTGAGGCTAATGAGCATGGTATGAAAATAATAATACCCGCTAATTATGGTGCTTTCGTAGATGTCAGAGGCCGTAAGTTCATATTACTAACACCAACATTCTCGAACCATGAATGTAGGAATTCATGTCCTTCACATGAAGCATGCCTCGACTGGATTAAGAGAATTGGAAAGCAGTATCACATAAGTGTTGATTATGATGATGCAGGTAGGGCGCTTATGTACCTATATACACAGTTAATACTTAAGGAGTTTAGGATAAACATGATAAACAACGCAATAATGCTTGACAGCCCGCGCCTAAACTCTATTTTCATGAAGCATGCAAACCTAGCCCTCTAATACAACTAGGTAATTCCTGAAGCCCGTAACCCTGCTTAATTCATACCACTTATCGAGCGATGGGTAATATTGCTTAATCACCATGGTATTAACGCCACCGATAAGCAGTATATTGTCATTATCACTAATTACCTTAACTATAAAGCCGCATTCATCAAAGATCAATTTCCATTGCTTAATGATGAACTCACTCATGCAGTTACCCTGGAATGATGGAATTAATCCTCCCTCTATACCGAATACTTGAATTTCATTATTAGTGTCGGAGTACAATAATCTACCTGAGAGCCCTAATGCTCTCATTATCCTAAGCGCATAGCTGCTGGGCTTGATTCTATGTGGTTTGATTCTCATAAGCCTTACAATAATGATTAACGCCTCATTGGATTTCACGTGGGTTTTTACGTCTATGCCTTCCTCATACCATGAAATACTAATGTCACAATTATTCTCCGTAATTACTACAAATAGTCCTTTTAATTCATTATTTATGTGTGTAAGGTATCTTCCATAGATTATTCCATTACATGGTAAATGAAGTATTACTCTTGTTCCGTATAATTGAATATCCTCATTATTAAAGGCATACCCTGTGTCCCTAGTTATTGAGGTTACGTTTTCCCTGGGAATCACGTATATTGTTAGCCCTGCCTTGTCATAACCTACCCTAAAGCTCTTAATTAAATCCTCAACGTTCACGTTACTACTGCTCATTCCACTTTAATAATCCAAGAGGATTCCTATTTAAATAAACCTGGTTAATTCATGGTGAGATGCTGATAAAGGTTACGTTTTTAGGAACAGGTGCAGGAACACCAAGTAGAGATAGGTACTTACCCGCAATATTGGTTGAGGATGGTCAAAGGAAGATACTGCTTGATGTTGGTGAGGGCATTCAATACAGGCTTCTTGAGATTGGCGTAAGCCCATTGAAAATAACCCATGTGTTCATTACGCACATGCATGGCGACCACATATTTGGATTACCTGGATTACTAGCCACTATGGCAATGCTTGGTAGGGAGGAGGACTTGGTGATTAGCGGTCCTCATGGAATAGTAAACTTCGTGAAGAGTAACATGGAGATTGTTGGTGATCCACCATTTCATGTACAAATCTACGAGATAGAACCCTCAGAGGGGATTAAGGATATTATTAATGAGGAGAATTTTAACCTACAATGCGTATTGGCGAAACACACGGTACCCGACTGTGCCTACTCCCTTAATTGGAGAACATATATAGGTAGGTTCAATCCAGAGAGGGCTAGGGAATTGGGTGTTCCTGTAAAGTATTGGAAAAGGTTGCATATGGGTGAGGTTGTTGTTCTTGATGATGGCAGGGTTATAAAACCCGAGGATGTTGTTGAGGTTAGGAGTAGTGGTTTAGTAAGGCTTGTTTATACTGGCGATACTGCACCCAGTGATTCTGTCATAAACATAGCTAGGGATGCCCAGGTACTTATTCATGATTCAACTTTCTCGGCTGTTGAGGATCACAGCATGGTTTGGAATCAAGGTCACTCTAGATCAATAGACGCTGCTGAGATTGCTAGAAAAGCTGGCGTCAATAGGTTAGTATTAACACACATTAGTAATAGGTACTCTGATCCAGAGCTACTGGCTGTGGAGGCATCGGAGGTTTTCACGAACGTCATAGCCGCCAGGGATTTAATGAGCCTGGTGATTTTCTCATAAATGAATTAATCACCACCATCACCGCCTATGAACGGTTTTAAGTATTCTGTTATTTTAACTAGTTCATCAATTCCCAATTGCCTAACCCGTGCATTCACATTAATATTAGCCTTCATCAGGGCATTTACCGCATCAGAGCCAAGGTATTTATTAAGCACCCACCTAAGGACCCTATTCCTATGCCTAAAGAGTACGTTGGTCACTGATTCGAGAGCCTTCATATCGCCATAACAAGGCTCCTTCTTGGTCATCATTACTAATGATGAGTAAATTTCAGGGCTTGGATAGAAGGAATCAGGTGGGTACGTGTTTAAGATACTCACGAAGTAATTACACTGGGTAATTATACTTAACCTACCATAATCATCGCCACCAGGTTTACTAATGAGCCTATTAGCCACCTCCCTCTGTATTGTTAATAAAGCCCTTGGAATTCCCTCCCTAATTATTCTTATTATTAATGGTGATGTTATTGAGTACGGTACATTAGAAACAATAATATCGACTTGGGGCCATGGTATTTCCAAGGCATTACCCTGAATTATAGATATATTATTTAATTGGTTCAAAACGCGTTCGGCTATTCTTACGAGTCTCCCGTCAATTTCAACAGTAATTACTTGTGACGTTACCTTGGCTAGGTAATAAGTTAATATTCCGATTCCAGTACCAATCTCAAGTACGTTTGAATTCAACGGCACATGACTAATAATATCCCTTATAACCATTGGATCAACAACAAAATGCTGACTCAGTCTTTTTCTCAACCTTAACCTATACTTCATAATTAAGTTCATTAGGTCCTCTTTAGTAACTGTCTCAAGGTCAGGAAGCATTACTCAGTATTCCCCTGAGAAATCAATACTAATAAGCTTTTAAACAGGTTTTTCGTTTCAATCGAAGTGTCATTGTTGATAAATGCGGTCTCAATCGTGGATACAATACTTAACACACCAAGGATTGGTTGGATACAACGTGGAATCCCGCAAGTCATTGCTGAAAGCGTTGGTGATCACGTACTGCTTACGAGTTATATCACATTAATTATATGTAATGAGGTTAAGAGAATTAATGATACCATTGACGTGAGCAAGTGCGTTTCTATGGCCCTTATTCATGACGCGCACGAGGCATTGGCAGGTAATGTGGGTAATAATGTGAGGTTATTAATTAATGAATGGAGGGATTTAGAGGCTAGGTTATTTGATGAGCTTGGGTTTCCCGAGGAATTACGTAATTACTTTAGGGAGTATAGGTATGGATTGAGCGTTGAGGGTAGGATTGTGAATCTTGCCGATAAACTAGCAACATTTATTAGGGCATGCATTTACGCCAAGACTGGTTATGACACGAGAGAATTAATTATTAATTACAGGGAATTAGTGGAAAAGTTATTGAATGAATTCACAGATAATATTGGGCAAGTCATTAATAACATCGTTAACCCTATTCTTTCATGGTGTGATGACCGTACCGTCACTAGTACCCTCAGTAATGAGTCTCCTTAATGAGCTTAACTTACCGCAACCAATCACGTAGATCGTAATACCGCTCCTCTGGGCTATGCTTAATGCCCATGGGTCGAGTAAGTCGTAAGTACCTGCCACCGTCCTTGACCTAAGTATAGCCATTAACTCACTAATGCTCACTTTATCGAGTTTCCTGGCGTTGGAGTCAACCCTCGGATCGTTCGTATAGACGGCATCGATGTTTGCGCAATCAATTAGTCTCTTAATACCTAAGAATTCACTGATGAGTAGTGCTACCGTGGCCGTTGATTGACCTGGTTGGAAGCCACCCGTGATTACTAACCTACCTGTTGACCACGCCCTAAAGACCTCATCAAGGTTCGTGGGTATCGGTAGGTAGGCAATATCACTGAGTGCGGCAGCTAATAACTGGGCATTTAACCTGCTGGCTGATATACCGAGCATGTCTAATAATGATTCATTTATGTTAATCTTCCTGCCAAGCTCTATGTACCTACGTGCGAGAGAACCACCCCCAGTCACTATTGCCATCCTATAACCGTTCTTCCATAATTCACGAATTAAATCCACGTATTTAGGTAATAAATCCTCACTGTCAAATAGGTGCCCACTTAGTTTTAATGTGAATGATTCCCGAATCATTCATTGATTTCATTGTGCAATGCTTTCTTAAACTTTCCTAACCAAGTCACTTATAGCCTTAGTAATGCCATTAGAGACGTAAATTGGCAAGTCATTAAGATCTAGGCCCGGCATTGCATTGTCGCATACGTACTGTAACTTCTCAAGATTTTTTGCCAGGAATTCCTTAATTTCATCATAATGATCAGCACCTATTAATGGTTGCATGTAGGAATCTATTGAGCAATCATTATCATACCATTCCTTAAAGAACTTAGCTGATGCCACCAATTTATTAAATTCATCAACAGTAATTTCCTCATTATTAATCACAATTATTACCTGCGTATTAAGAAATTTCTTAATTATCTTAACCTTAATAAGCCCCAAGTCACAGGGCCTCTTTGATTTAATGCATTGAATAATATCCTCACCAATGCTTAGTATGTTCATTAGATCCCTATTTCTCTCATACTCACGCTTACACCTACAAATTTGCTGAATAACCTTAACAAAGCGTGATCTATACTCCTCGGTTAAAGCCTTAATGGCATCGTAACTATGCATTTTAGGTTTAAATCATGGGTTTATTTTAAAGATATCCTTATTAATTGAATGAATTATTCAGCCTTACCAATAGCCTTCCTAACTACCTTACCACCAGGACACTTAAACAACCCAATTATTACGCCTCTCCTACCCTTTGGAGCAAGCATCCAAACCTTAACTGGTTTGAGTTTCATTGATTGGCCATCACACTCGACTTCATACTCCTTCTCCATGTAACTTGATAGCTCCGCCATTGTACTTTAGTAATTATTCTATCCTTAATAAATAATCATAACCGTAAACAATGCATAAATTAATATTTATAATGCTCTTTCTACGCGGGTAATTACAACAAGGAGTATAGCAGAGTAATTATTGTTTAATGGTAATAATTCTATTTTTTACGGTAATTAATACCAACTTCATTATTGAGTAAATAGGTAAGGTATTAAGGACTATGAATATAAGCATCGTTTAGGTTAAAGATGGAATTAATATTATTGAAAAGACTTTTAAGGTGAATCATAGTTATATAATTTAGGTGCTGATTAAGGGATGAGGGGTTCCAAGCGCTGATCGAGGGATGAATTAATGAGTTAGGTAATATATTTTATTGAACATTATGATAATAATTATAAATCCGTAGAGTTAATGTAGTAATTGATGGCGATCAAATCCGTGATTTATGGTGTGGGTCCTATTGGTCAATTAATAGCCAGGATTGCAGTTGAGAGGGGCTTTGAGATTGTGGGTGCGGTGGATATTGATCCTCAGAAGGTTGGTAAGGATCTTGGTGAGGTAATAGGATTGGGTAAGACCCTGGGTATTAAAGTGGAAAGTGATGCTGATAAAGTCCTTAAGGATTCTAACCCAGACATCGTTCTTCACTCAACAGGTAGTTTCTTTGATAAGGTGTATCCACAAATAATGAAGGCCGTTAAGGCCAACGCAGACGTAATATCCACATGTGAAACCCTATCATGGCCCTGGTATAGGTATTCAGACCTGGCAGAGCTTGTTGATAGTTACGCGAAAAATCACAATGTAACCATACTAGGTGCCGGTGTTAATCCAGGTTTCGTATTCGATGCGTTACCGGCCGTGCTTTCAGTAACGTTAACAAGGCTTGATAAGATCACTGTAATCAGGTCATTGGATGCCTCAAAGAGGAGGTATTCCTTCCAGAAGAAGATTGGTCTTGGAATGACTCCAAGCCAGTTCAATGAGGCGTTAAGTAGGGGTGAGATAACGGCTCACGTTGGTTTTGCAGAATCAGTGCATCTTTTAGCCAGTATAATTGGTCTTAAACTAGATAGGGTCGAGGAAGGTCAGGAGGCTTTAATTGCAGAAAAGCATTATGAGACGCAGTACTTCAAGATGGAGCCTGGGCAGGTCAAGGGAGTGGTTGGTCATGGAAGCGGTTTCATTAATGGCAGGGAGATTATAAGAGTTGAGCTGAGGGCCTGTGCAGGTTGTGAGGATTTTGAGGAGGTTAGACTTGAGGGCGAGCCATCGATTACCTGGAGAAGTACTGGTACGGCAGGCGATCCAGCTACGGCCGCAGTAATAATTAACCTAGCACCCAGGGTATTAGATGCAAGACCTGGATTAATAACACTCAAGGACTTAATAAACTACTCATATTCAGTGTTGACTTCAAAATAATTTAATGGGCCACATGCTAAGTTATTTTGCATTGCCCTTTCAGTGTGTCGTTACCTCACCCCTACTTAGCATGCCTATGTAAATCCCTTAATAATTATGGAAGTCTTATTAAGGGAATGATTGACTCGTAGCATTAAGTGTTAGATAAACGTACGTGTTTAGGTACTTAAGTTCTAGATTATTTGGGTCATACATCCATAAAGTTGCAAATACCCTGTAATTACCCGTCTTATTAATACTTAGGGTTATTCCCTGTACCCAACTCTCATTATTGAGGAGTATTCTTTGTAGTGTCATTATTGGTGTGGCGTTTAATGGCGGTTCTATGAAGCTTGTATTCGTAACATAAACATAGACAACAAACCAAATGGGTCTCCCCATACCATTATATACATATACACTTACGTTGATCGGTTCATCAGGGTAGACAATACTTGGGTATTGCGTTATTGTACCGTTAGGTCCAAGAAACGCTATTGCTGCATATGGCTCAATCGCATACCTATTTATTGCTGGATAGAAGGAAAAGAATACTAGGAATACCACGATTATGGCAGCTACCACGGCGAGAACCTCCTCATTAAATAGCATAGTCCTTGACTTGCCGCTCCCCTTAATAACCTTATAATGACTCCTAAATTTAATAATCAATTTACCAATGATTCGCTCCCTCATTAAATACATGACTATTAGGGTTATGATTACAATTATAGAGATAATACCAGGCAGCACCATGTATATGATACTCACATAAAACGACCCCCTCAATGACTGCGTGTCCTTAATAACCTCATTAGCAAGTGACTGAGCACCTGTATAATTTCCACTTTCCATTAGTACTATGGCATTATTAAGTAAGGACACGTCCTTAGTGACATTAACACCATTAGCGCCTAAGTATGAAATATCCCTATAGGCTATTAAAACCGTATTTTGCTGTGAATATGAACTAACATCTACAATAACTAGCAACAATGCAGTCAACACCAGGGCAAGCCACATCCATCTACCCTTCAACATCACAATTTTGCTCATTTAAACTCCTAGTAATAAATTCTTGCCTAGGTCATTGGTATCCATGCCCAATTCGGTGGCTGTACATAATTTATCGCTATGGAGTCCCCTGGATCCAGTAGGAAGCATTCACCATTTATTGATTGCGGTGTTGATGATTGAAACGCAATGATTGATTGCCCAGCCTTGGTTATCGTTACCTGGCTTACTGACCCACCGTATAGACACACCGTGACTGGCACTGGGTAGGTATTAACTACCTGCGACCCTGAGCTGGGCACGGACGGCGTAGTTACCGTGGGTACCCAACCAATGTTCCTAATAGCATACATTAAAGAAACATTACTGTAACTAACGGGTGTGGTGACTCCCGCGAAGTAATTATCATATAGGTATGCTGAACTGCAGCTACTGATACCTATGCCCGTTGAGTAGCCGGCAATGGTGTTGCCCCTGAGTATCAAGTACTTGGCGTTGCTTATGCTTGGGCCGTTTGCACTACTTGTTTGGTTCCCGAACTGGAACGCGCTGTTTATTATTGCGACGCTGTCTACGCCGTTTATGTTGTATGGGCTTGAGCCAGCCGTGGTCACCTGATCCCTGAAGCTGGCGCCAATTATCACTAACTCGGCCCCGTTACCCGGCGTTGATGACACACTCAGTGTGCTTTTGGACCCAGCCATTACTACGGAGTCCTGTATCGCCAATGTGCCCTGGGTGTTTACTGCGGCGTTTATTGCGTTCGCCACGCTACCCGTGATTGCGGTGCCCGAGATAATGACCTCACGACCAGCCGTGCTTATGGTGGCGTTCACACCGTAACCACCACTCACGGTTGGGAAGGTTATTGTGCCCCCATCAATCAATACATCACCATCGTTTATGAGCACGCCATTGCCCGCATCTATTATTGATGATCCGTAAATAACAGTATTCGTTGATGATGAAACCTCAACACCGTAATTACCACTCCCCCTGAGCGATGAGTAACCGATGAGCACCGTGTCTGAGCCACCCACGTAAACCCCAATCGAGTCACCCTCACTCACCACGTTACTCACAATCACGTTGCTTGAATTAAGCACACCAACCGCGCCGGGCCCATTCGTGCTATATATTGAGTCGATCCACACGAACTTGGCGCTACTCACGGCAATGTTGAATTGATTACCAACACTGTACGTGTTATTACCCGCATTCCCATTAAAGCCAACCCTCCTAAGCCACATGTATGACCCACTAATCACGAACAACCCCTGCCCCGAGGAGCTAACGGCGCCATTACCCACTGTGAATATTGTGCCCGTCGGATCCTCACCCTCAATAATGATTAAGCCAGGTGTGCCACTGCTTGATGTGTTATTGATTGTGACGCAGGGATATGAGGTACATACATACACGCCATTTCTAATGAGGACTCTACCACCATTACTGCCTAATTGATTGATGGCGTAGGAAATCGCCGAGCCCGGGTCACTGGATTGATAAATTGTTTGACCGCTCGAATTCATTACGTAGTAATTCCCATTATTGATGAAGATTATATAATCGTAGCCCTGAGGAATGCTCTGTGCCGGGCATGGAGGGCAACTACATGAGACACCACTGGTCGGCGTAGTAGTGGTGGCATTAGAAGGGATTTGCGGGCATTTAGGGCATGGTGGGCATTTAATGAGCTCCTTACCAATCTCGTAACCAATAACGCCAGCACCGATGGCTACTGTACTAGCGACTATAGTCTCTAGGAACCTACGCCTAGATCTATTAATATCTTTATTACCACTAGCCATCTTCTCATTGACTAAATATTTTTAGCTTTAAGCATTAACCTTCTCAATACGAACCCTTGTATCTTTATACGCAGGCGTTTTTGTAATTGGATTAAGCACGGCTGGAACCAGCGTATTCGCCAATAGCTCTGGATAATGAAATGTCGTGAATAATACTCCCCTCGGAACCCTAGTTGACGCCTTGACCCTAGCCAATACCTCACCAGCAGGTGAGAGCAACTTAACAACCTCGCCATCCTTAATGCTCTCAGCCCTCATGTCCTCAGGATTCATCTCAACAACAGGCCCCCTCCAAATGACCCTAAGTACTGGTGACCTAGACGTCATGGTCGCAGTATGATACTGCGCCCTCTCCCTACCAATAATTAACGAGTACGGATAAAGTCTCTCCACAACCACATCAAAGCCTCTCCAACTAACCACCCTAAACCTAGCCCTACCCCTCGGAAATCCATCAGCATATAGTATTAGAGTACCTGGACTAGACTCACTCGGCACCGGCCATTGAAGTCCACCCTCACGCTCAAGTCTCTCATGGCTTAATCCACTGAATACTGGTGCTACCCTCGCCATATCCCTCATTATGTCAGTACTATCCCTAAGGCCCATGTCATAACCAAGCTTCCTAGCTAACTCAACAAAGACCCACCAATCAGGCTTAGCATCACCTGGTGGATCAACGACCTTCCTCGTTAATTGAAGCCTCCTCTCCGTATTCGTGAATGTACCGTAATCCTCAAGAGCCGCAGATGCCGCTGGTAATACCACATCGGCATACTCGGCAGTCTCAGTCATGAATATGTCCTGGACGACCAGGAACTCCAACTTACTCAACGCCTCGGCAACAGCCTTACTGTCTGGGTGAGATCTAATACTATTCTCACCAACTATGTAGAGCATCTTAATCAAGCCTCTCCTAGCCATATCAATCATCTCAGTACTCCTAAAACCAATAAAGGATGGTAACTTACACCTCCAAACCTCCTCAAAGCGCCTCCTAACCTCCGAATCCATCAAAGGTTGATAACCAGGCAACCTACCTGGTGCACAACCAACATCAGCCCCTCCCTGAACATTATTTTGCCCCCTAAGTGGCATTAAACCTGCACCTGGTTTACCAACGTTGCCAGTTAGTAATGCCAGGTTTATCAGTGCTGATACGTTTTCTGTACCATTCTCATGCTCCGTGATGCCAAGGGTCCACATAATCATTGATGGCTTCTCAAGCGCATAAAGCCTAGCAACCTCCTTAATAACGTCCTTAGGTACTCCGGTTACTTCCTCGGCAAAATCCAGAGTAAATGCATCAAGGCTCCTTACCCAATCCTCAAAGCCCTCGGTGTACCTACTAATGAATTCTTTATCGTACCAGCCCATGTCAATTATGTACTTAGCCATTGCTGAGAATAGTACGACATCCGTACCAGGCCTAATGAGAAGTTCATACTCAGCGTACCTGGCCAACTCAGTGTGTATTGGGTTAACGATTATTAAGTGAGCACCCTGCTTAGCAGCCCTCTTGACGTAGGCGGCGATGACTGGGTGTGTTTCATTCATGTTGGAGCCAACTACAATTATAGTCCTTGAGTTTAATACATCCCTTATGGGGTTGGTCGCCGCGCCGTAACCCAGTTGCGTGGCTAATGACCATGCTGACGGTTCATGGCATAACGTGGCTGATTGATCGATGCTGTCAGTACCGATGGCGCATCTCATGAACTTCTGAAATGCGTAAATACTCTCGTTAGTGCTTCTATCACTCATTATACCTCCAATGGCGGCTGGTCCATACTTGTCAAGGATCTCCCTAATCTTACTGGCTATTATGTCTAGGACCTCCTCCCACGTGGCCTCTCTAAATACCTCGTGAATGGGCCTACCATTTAACGGGCCTTTGGGAATTCCAGTTCTCCTAATCAATGGTTTTGTAAGTCTCTCAGGACTATTAACATAGTGATACCCAAACTTACCCTTAATACAGAGCTTGCCCTCATTTGCGGGTCCATAGGCACCCCTAGCCCAAATAACTTTGTCGTCCTTAATTCCATACTCGACTTGACACCCAGTGCCGCAGTATGGGCATGTGGTCTCAACAACCTTATCAGCAGGTACCCAATCCCTTTCCATTAATGCCCCGGTTGGGCATGCATCAATACATGCGCCACAACTTACACAGCTTGATACGCCCATTGGAACATCAAGATCAAAACCAACCCTAGTATCCAAACCTCTGCCTATGACTGTAATGGTATCATTACTCTGATCAATACTGCAGGCAATTACACACTTCCTGCACATTACGCAAGCCGATGGGTTAAATACTATTGCTGGGTGTGTGTCATCGATCTTGATGTCTGGTATTATCGGCGCTGGTTCAAGGCCGTACTTAATGGCGTAATCACATAATCTACACCTCATTTGCTCCTCCTTACTCCTGTGGGTATGATTCTTCAGTAAGAGCCTTAGTAAGGTTTTCCTAGCCTCAGTAGCTCTTATGCTCTCGGTCTCGATCTTCATACCCTCAGACACCTTGGTTATGCATGAAGGCATTAACCTACCATTAACCTCAACAACACATATCCTGCAAGAACCATTTGCATATCCCTCGTAGTAACATAACGTTGGTATCTCAATGCCGTACCTCCTCGCCAGATTAAGTATTGTCTCACCATTAGCGGCTTCAACCTCTCTGCCATTTAGGACTACCTTAACCATACCCATCACCTGAAGTGAACACCAGCCCTGCAAACACCCTTAACGTGCTCCTCAAATTCATCCCTAAACTGACTAAGTGCGTCAAGGAGCACCTTACCAGCTGACATGCCTAGACCACATAATGAAGTATCCATCATGGTCTTCGCCACCGACTCAGCCCACTTAAGGTCCTCCTCATTCGCCTTACCATTACTAATTCTCTCGAGAATATTAACCAACTCCCTAGTACCCAACCTACATGGCTCGCACCTACCGCATGATTCATGCGCAAAGAACCTCTCAACCTCGAGCATAACATCCACAATACACCTACTGTTAGATAGGGCAATGATCACGCCAGGGCCCAGGAAAACACCTAGTTTTCTTGCTTCTTCGGGTGTAAGTCTCACCTTAATTCTCGAGGAGTGGACCAAGCCTGAGGAGACACCACCAACAAAGACCGCCTTAACGTTTTCCTCCTTAGCACCTGCCTTCACTAATAATTCATTGAGGCCTATTGTTAGTTTCTCCCTGTAAAGTCCTGGCCTATCAACATCGCCAGTGACGCAGAAGTACTTTTCTATCGTTATTTCCTTACCCTCATAATAATTACTGAGGAGTATGGGTATCGCTGCAGCGACCTCCACGTTAATCACAGCGGTGGGCTTACCGAACAAACCAGCCTCGGTGGGATCGGGAGGCCTTAAACGTGGCTCACCCCTGCCCCCTTCAATTGAATTTATTAACGCTGTTTCCTCACCAACAATGTATGGAGAACCAATAAGTGAAACAGTAATTGGAGGTAACTTACTAAGTAAGTCTCTGTTGGTTAGGAACGTCCTTAATTCATCAAGTGCCCTCTCAATTACAGCCTTAGCATTTCTAAACCTCTCATTAACCGCGATTATAACCTCATCAACATTCAATGCAAGTGACAGCAGTAACGCGCCCTCCAGTAGTTGATGAGTGTTTCTCTCCATTATCAATCTATCCTTAAAACCACCTGGTTCTCCCTCATGCCCATTAACAATTAAGTACTTAGGTCTATCGGCATTACTTGCCAAAGCCTTAAGCCTGGTCAGGGCACCACCACCGAGTAAGCCAACCTTAACGAGTAATTCAAGAATGAGGAACTTATTACCTTCATTGAGAAACTTCTCGAAGTACCTATAACCACTCCTCGCTATGTACTTATCGAGAGGTTCGTATTGAGACTGAACATAATCACTCCTTGACTCCCCAACCTCCTTAAAATCACCGTTAACAAACGTGTAATACCTATCACCCATCCTAACTGCAGGTCCCTTATCGCAATAGCCAAGGCAATACGTTACGGAGTACTTAATACCGCGTCTCTCCAATTCTCTAGTGACTTCTCTGGCTCCCTTCAATATGCAGGGAAGGCCCATGCACACTTGAACCTCTGAGTAATCATGGAAGTAGAATGTGGATAGCATCTTAACCGTTGATAGGGGTAGGTTATGCTTCTCGGCAATTTTCCTAAGCTCATCATCTGACGTAATCCTCCTTTCAATTATCTCCTTACTCGTCTCACGCAGTCTTGCCCTATAATCCATGTTGAGAAAACCTGGCAAAACTTTAAAGGTATTTCGGGGACCGTAATGTGTAGTGGGTTATTAGGCTTAGTTATTTTGAGTATTTGGGTGTTAAATGCTGCTTTCATATATTATTAATGATATGGTTAGGATCGTCAGAATCAATAGTTACTCAGATCTTGATAAAGTACTCACTGATTTAGGACCTGGCGAGTGCGCATTATTACTTACTAAGCAGGTTGATGATTCATTAAGGCATGTAGATGGAATCACCACGGTATTACTGAGGAGTATTAGGGATAAGACCGAGGTTGATTACCTACTTGCCGCGGGTAGTAAGGTACTCTGCATATCCATGGATGGTTTTGGCTTACTCAGTGAGTATGCGCTCTCGAGGCTTAAGTATGTAATAATAACCCGCCAACCCACAGAATCAGACACCAAGCTCTTCAGGATACTACTAAACATAACTCAATAATTTACTCATTATCAAGCCATACCCTCTTCACCGTATTTACCCTATCAAAGTCCCTATCCTCACTTACAATTACGTTAACTCCATTATTTAGCATCACTGCTACATGAATGGCGTCGGACGGCTTCAACACACCTATGTACTTCTCAGCAGTTTCGTACTCCTTTAAACCAATGTTAAGAACCTTCACGTAGGGTAATACCACGTCATCAAGGAATTTGATGGTATCTTCATACTTAATACCGTACTTCTTCCTCGAAATATGAATAACCTCATCGAGCACCAAAACGTCAGTGTATAACCTATCTCTCCTCATAAGGAGGCCCTTAAAGAATTTGATTACGTTTTCCTCACCTACATTCAGGTATATAAGTACGTTAGCATCTAAAAACATCATTCGATCTCACTCAAACTCATCTTCCAGGCTTAATCCACTGAGCTCACCGAGTTTCGGCTTAACACGTATATAATTTTTAATAGCTTCTAAATGTTCTTTGATTTTTTTATCAAATTCTTCAATATCCATGCTCGATACTGACTTAATTATTATCTCACCATTCTCAGCCTTAATTATTAGTTCATCACCATCCCTAATACCTAGAGTCTCCCTAATGGCCTTTGGCAATGTGATACGGCCCCTCCTTACCTTAACTCGATACTCGAACTTACCCATAGTTTATTTTTTCAAAATCTTTAGGTTTAAAGATTTACTTAACTATTTCTATTAAATCATTATCGTAATAATCTAAGTTAACGCTTATATCTAAGGTATTCACGCTCTTATTCCGTGCTGAGCGAGGTAATAAGTAAGTGGGGTGTTAAGGTATTCGATACGGTCCGCATACACCTCAGGGATGGCACGACATTAGACGGCGTAGTACTGCCCAGGCCTGGCGTCGGTGATCCTAACGTAGTGATTTTGAAGCTTGATAATGGCTATAACGTGGGTATTCATGTTAATAATATCGAGAAGATAGAGGTTTTGAGTCATGTTGAATCAAAAAGCGCAGTATCCATACCAATTGGTCAGTTCGTTAGGGCAGAATCCACAGGGCTTCCCAGGGTTAGGCTCGTGGCTACTGGCGGCACTATAATGTCCAAGGTTGATTACAGGACCGGTGCAGTATACCCAAGCTTTAGTATTGAGGACTTGTATGCAATGTACCCGGAGGTTAAGGGCATAGCTGATATTGAGCTCCTCAATTTAATGGCAATATTTAGTGAGGATATGACGCCAAGGAGGTGGACCGAGATTGCTGAGGCGGCTTATAAGGCGTTTCTCGACGGTGTTTCCGGTGTCGTTGTGCTCCATGGCACGGATACCATGCATTACACGGCTGCCGCACTCTCCTTCGCAATAAGGAATCCTCCAGGTCCAATAGCGCTCGTTGGTTCTCAGAGGAGTAGTGATAGGCCGTCTAGTGATGCCTTTGAGAACATGCTGGCCGCCGTACTTGTTGGTGCCAGGGCACCCTTCGCTGGTTCCTACATTGTAATGCATGCATCCACAAATGATGGTTTAATAGCCGTTCATAGAGGGACTAGGGTTAGGAAGATGCATACGTCTAGGAGGGACACGTTTATTAGCATTAATGATAAACCCGTGGCTTACGTGGACATTAATAAACTCGAGATAGTGCTAAACACGAATAATTATACGACTCGATCTAAGGTAGAGGATACAGTATTAATGAATAAATTTGATGAGAAGACAACATTGATTAAGTTCTACCCAGGTATGGACCCAGAAATACTTCACTTCCTAATTGATAGGGGGTATCACGGCATTGTAATTGAGGGTACGGGCTTTGGTCACGTTAGGGAGGAATTACTTGATCCAATAAAAAGAGCCATTGACAGTGGCATACCTGTGGTTATCACAAGCCAGACAATATTTGGAAGAGTGAATTTAAACGTCTATAGGAGGGGTGTGGAGTTACTGAGACTTGGCGTAATACCTGCCGAGGACATGCTGCCGGAGGTAGCCTTTGTTAAGCTTTCATGGGTGTTAGGACAGACCAGGGATATGAGTGAGGTGAGGAGATTAATGCTGATGCCAATAGCCGGTGAATTAAATCTGAGGAGTGATATTAGCACATACATACTAAGGCCTGAGCTACCTAAAGTGAGCTTGTGAAGTTTTGATGAGTATTTTTCGGTTAATAACAAAATCCCTCCTAACTTAATCCATTTTAATATCGAGTTGACCTATTGGGATTATTACCCAATCCCTCGTAAGCACTAGCTTATAGGCTAATACCTTAACTCCATGGTTAATGGCGTATTTAAGGGCTTCTGTAAACCTAGGATCAAGCGCTATATTAGGCATGAAGAGCTTCGCCCTAGTCCTAAAAACCAGGAAGAGTACGTGCGCCTCATAACCAAGCTCCACGGCCTTAGCCAACTCAAGCATATGCCTTGCGCCACGCATTGTCGGTGCATCCGGGAACTTAGCAATTCCATTCTCCTCAAGAGTCACACCCTTAACCTCAACAAGTGCATAATCACTGCTTGGTGACTTAAGCAGTAGATCAAACCTACCACTACCGAAGTGAGGCTCCCTTCTAACAACCTCATAGCCATTCAAAACATAACCATTACTAATTAACCATGCTGCGATTTCATTATGTATCGCGGAGTTCACGAGTACGAGTTCATCACCAAGATCAACTGCAGTTAAGTAAAACCTGGTCTTACCCGTGAATTTTGAGTATGCGAAGAACCTAACGCCAGGCCTTAGGAGCTCCGTTAGCCTGCCAGGGTCATGAATATGAATTAGCTCTTCCTCACCGTTAATAATACCGACACCAACGAACCTATTCAACCTCCTAGTAAAAATACCTTCAACATTTGGCTTCTTAATTGTGAATCCGATCATCATGGTTATAACCCATCTCTGGCTTAAATCCATGACTCCTTATATCAAAATGCTGTGATGAAGTATTAATCGTGGGGTTTATCCACGGATTTTACGTACCTCCGTAGAAATATTAACGCAATTATTACTGGCGGTATTAGTACAATAAATGTGTTTCTAATTCCTATTAAATCCGCTATGTAGCCTGTTATTGTTGGCGTCACTATACCTATGAGCATCATGAATGAGAAGAATAGACTATTGGCGACATTCCTATGCTGTGGTTTGAAGGCTCTTGATATAGAGACCACGGAAAGCGGGTAGGTGGTACCGTGTGGTATACCCAGTATTAGTAACGCCACAGCGTAGATTAATGGATTATTCGTGAGCGCTATAATTAATACACCAATTGCGGTCATTGTCACGGCACTAGCCATGTAAGGCCACAACCTCTCCGCAGGCCTAATAGATAGGTATAACCTACCCAAGAAGGAGGTCACGAAGAATAATGAGAAGAGAATTTCAACCGTTGAGTAGCTAACGTTGAAGGACTCCCTGGCATATATTCCACCGAATGCCATTAGGAATGAAAAGACCACGTTATAGGTGGCTATGTTCAAGACAGCGGTTGTAAAACCTGGATTCGAAAGGACACTAGACGTACCTATTGCTGCGTCGCTTCCTACGTTCTCCTCAGGAAACCTAATAAACGGTGTAATGGCTAGAGCGAGAATTGGGAAAACAGTGAAGAATAGGAAGGATTCCCTAAGTCCATAGTACTTAAGTATTAATGATTCGATGGCAGGGCCCAGGATTAGGCTTATGCTTAGTGACAACGTATATATATTAAGTAGTCTCTCCCTAGCTCTCCTATCAGGTAATAAACTTGCTGAGGTAATGACATTGGGCATTAGGAAGCCTAGGGCAAAGCCCGCGATGGCTGATAATACCCATATGGTGATTGGTGATGATAGCCAGAATAATGGAAATACCACCGTGTATACTGCTGATGATGCTATGAAGGCAATCCTCCTGTTACACGCCCTTAGTTTTGAATTTATTAGGCCGCTGCTCAAGAAGGTCATTAATGAGGTTAATGCTGATAAAATCCCAATCAATGTATTGCTGAAGTAGAAGTTGTACCTAGCCAATAATGGTATTGTTGTCATGAGCATATTGTTCGATGCCCTAATGGCTATGGTCAACGGTACTATTATGGAAATGGCCTGTATTAAACCGAGGTATTGGTCTCTCATCATTCCCTGACACCGTACTTCTTAACAATCTCTACAAACTCTCTATAATCACCTGGGTTATAAATTCCATACTCCACCCTAGTTAGTATATTTTTAATGAATTCCCTTGGCAACTTTATTGGTAATTTATTAGCTATGTAATCAACGGAACCACCTAAGTCCTTCTTTGCCAATTCAATCCCGGCTTTATAAACATCGATAAAGTACTGAGGATCACCATTAATCTGAGCACCACATGCACCTGGCGCATTAACTAAATCCTCAAGGAATTCACCATCATGTT
>ERZ1669250.67-NODE-67-length-55259-cov-33.620028_pt1 | contig 55259 bp, 54 predicted proteins | sample MGYA00579295_ERZ1669250 | MGnify/ENA primary metagenome ERZ1669250 (study PRJEB41166, sample SAMN08046056) | hot springs metagenome | biome: hot spring; feature: acid hot spring; material: thermophilic sediment; isolation source: thermophilic sediment from acid hot...
CACAAAGGCCTTCCAAGCCTTTAGCCCGGGTTCAAATCCCGGCACCTGCATACCTCCGTAATGTGCAATTCACTTAAAATTAATTCTTAAATAATATTCATAGGAAAGGAGAATCTATGCGATACAAAACTTTTTTAATATTAAAGTAAAAATATTGATGATATGTTCACTTGACTAATATAGCTCCACAGTCTGTTAGAGCTATTATTACTATTACCTAAAATGCAAACATTCCTAAATATTATTGAATGATGGTACTATATTAAAGGATTTAGTGAGGTTCTTTAGACACTTAGAGAGCATATAACATAATAATAAAAAATGTAATAAGAAAGATTTACAAGCAGATACTAATAGATGTTATCTTTTTCAGGGATCTAAGCGATGGGGGCCTTTAAAAATGAGGCAATATTCAAACCTAACATTTCAAGAGAAGGATAATGATCGTACGAAGGAATTTTCTATTGATATGTTAGGATATCCTCTTGACGGCTATACCTATATCAGTTAAAATTGAACCTAAATATTCTGCCTGTACCAAAATTTTATTGCTTCGTTCTCTCCTCTAAAAATATTGTTCCTTAGTAATCCCTTCCTTCCAATTGGTTTTGTGAAGATATAGATGGTATTTTTCTCCAATGTTATTTTCATTGGTGGAATCATGCCCCTTGAATCTCTTAACCTTTTGAAAACTTCATCGTATGTAACAGCAAGGTCCCTGATCGAGCTCTTGTCAATGGAGAATTCAAGCTCTTTCCTCTCATTGTAAAAGTTCATGGAATTTCCTGAAAGAACAAGGTATCCCTCATGCTTGTGGAGAGGCTTGCCGATGGGCTGTGAGGTGTGTGCTGAAAGCAATCTTTCCTTATTTGAGAGTGTGTCAAACTCATTTAAGAATATCCACAGTGCTTCAAAGAAATAACCTGATTTTCTGATAGTATTCTCTATAAATTTACTTCTTGGGATATCTCCCCTCTCAGCATCTATGAGGGCCAGTATATCTTCGTCTATGGATATGCTGATCTTTTGACTCATCGATCCTGCCATGTTTGTGCTATCAGTAATAACTATTTATATTTTTACTACTTATCCTAATATTCCTACTTTTTAACCATATACAACCTTGTAACTATCCAAAATTGACTTTTCTCGTTAAAGAAAAAGTAAAAGGACATGTCATGATCTATTTCGCATACACGAAACTGTTAAGAGCTATGAATTGAGAAATCATTTTCTTAGTTGCTCAGGTGTAGAATGAGTTTATTTAAAAGAGTTTTGAAATTATGATTCATCTCCGACTTGATTAAAGGCTAATTTATCAAAATCTTCGTCGAAAACATTACCTATCTTTACACTCAGGTTGATCATGGATAAACAATCAACTAAACTGTAGCATTTATTCAGCCTTTCTTTTATCTTATGACTAACTCTGCAAAAAGTTTGTTAAATTATTCTTTAATCTAAATTTTTCATTACTTAGTATCGGACTCATTGCATCTCCTCATACCTGCTCATTATCAACACTCCTGAAAATCTCCACCTTGAACCTTCCATATTCCTGCCTGAAATCACCTATTCCGCCGAAATTGCCCAGATCACTGAGTATGTCCCTCAAGATGTATGGTTTTATCCTGTTATCCCTTATGACAAGATTGAATCTCATACTCCACTCAGGGAAGATGGGTCTGTTTCTGAGTGAGTACTCACCGTTCACTTTCACGTAAGATGAAAACATCTGGTAGTACTGAGGTTCTATGAGTATAAGATTCGGTTCTATGGACACACCCTTCCTTATTATCTCTGAATAACTGTGACCTGTTTCCCTGAAATAATGTGCCCTCTGTGATAATCCCGATATGATATTCCTGGATGGGAATACCACATTTCCATAATTGTCAAAATACAGGGAATCTAGAAAATGATATAAGCTATAATTTAATGGGAAGTAATGAAAAATTCAAGAATAGTAGGATTGTTATTTGTTGTAATGGTCTCAGTAGGAATATTATATTCTGCTCTATACATATTAAGTACTATCTATCATAATTCTATAGTCATAAGTTATCACCTTGTCTTCTATGGTTTGTTACTTGCAATAGGTGGCGTTTTGATAACTAACCTTATTGCTTCCCTTGTAGGGAACAAAGCTAAGCACCTTGCAGGTGAATCAACCGCTGGAATCTTGAATTTCTTCATTAAGACAGTAGGATACATTACGGTCGCAATTCTCTTTTTTGCGTTTGTAAGGATAAATATAGAATCCGCACTAGTTGCAGGAGGTTTTGCAGGAATAGTAATAGGACTTGCCTCTCAGGACGTTCTGGGAAATATATTCGGGGGGATAGCTATCGTGGGTTCTAGACCATTCAAAATAGGGGACAGAATAACCTTATCAACATGGCAGTATGGTATTGTGGCCCCTTCATACCCTCCAAAATTTTACTCAAATGATTTTCTCATTCCAGGATATACGGGAAAGGTGACAGGGATATCTTTGATGTATACAACTATAATAACTGATGATAACATACCATTAAAGATACCAAACAGCGTATTGATACAATCTTCAATTTTCATACACTCCTCAAGTGAGTCAAGAGTAGTAAGAACTAAAATAGAAGTTTCCAAAGAGATAGATCCTGATGATATTATACCCCTCATCTCAAAGAGGATAGGTGAAATACCATCTATAATAGGAACTGCAGATGTTCGCATATATGAAACAACTTTCACATCATATGTATTAGTAATTCAAGGAATGTTTAGGAGTCAATTGGAAGAGCCAATTAGAAGCGAAGTTTTAAAAGAATCAATGAAACTGATCAAGGGAAAGATGGATCAGATCAAGAATATTAAATAGACTAAGATTCGGTTTTATAATTGTTATATTTTTGAAAAATCACTTCTACCTAATGATGGATGGAAAAGTGTAATTATCAAGATTTTGATTTAGATTAAATGACCTATGATAAACAGAAAGAAATACACTATTACAAATCATTTTCAAATATAATCTCGATAGAATTTAATTTAGGCTATCCTGTATATGTCAGCGAATCTCAGGAATTTTCTCCTTCAAATCTTGCATTGTTAGGAAGAGATAACGGTCGTTGGTTCATGTATTCAAATGGTTTTAAAAAAGGTGAGATAGAATTAGAAAGAAAAGGTATGCACAACAATCAAAATCAAAAATTTGAAAATTATAAAAATGATAGGAGGATGATTGAATATTATCCGCCAATGGAACTTGACAGCATTTTGAGTAAGATTTCATCTCTAAGTGGAACTTTGATTCAGCATGAAGCTATATTAAAGCAGGAAGGTTTCATAATATTCATAGAGGCTGTTGATAGGTCCCTGGAACTTACACTGGATCTAGTAAGCAAGATAAGGGGCGATATCAACATAACCGTGAACGTGAATAAAGAGGCTCAAGAAGAAAAGGGAATTCCACAATGCATTGAATTCCTAAAGGAAAATGGGGATTATGATGATCTGGAACTTATAAAAACGGTATGGAAAATGAGACGCGTGGAATTGAGGAATGACATAGCTGGAATTTTCCTCAACGAAGGAACGTTCCGCCCAAAGTACTTCGACAGTATTTCAGCCAATCTCATAGGAAATATAAAGGGAGAAACAGTTAAAGGGAAATCTAATTTTACTCTAAATGATAAAAAAAATAATGAACAATCAGTAGAATTTGAAGTATCATCATATTGGTTCGGCGATTTTTTCAGAAATGTCATAAAAACATACATGGGCTCATTCTATTACTGGTCATATAGCGATGGAAAGGGAATGCTGGAAAACTATTTTATTATAAATGGAAAGATGAAAGGTGAATTCCTCTCTGGGTTGCTTTCTCACTGGAAAGAACCAAGAAGGATAAAACATCATAACTATATAGAATATATAAAAAAATTAAAGAAAATATTGTAAATTTTAGAAGAATCCTTTCTTCTTTGTGTAGAAATTGTTTACCTCGAAAGCGTTTATTTCCCAGGTTGGTCCTAAAGATCCTGCTACCTGCATTAAATGGTCAAGGGAATCAACATTCCAGACACATACTGCATGATTCTTTCCTTTGGCTAGGTCTATTGTTTGAAGCTCTAAGCCCTGAGGGAGCTTCTTAGCCTTTGCCATATCAGTTACTTTTTTTGCAAAGTCCATAACCTGGTTTGCCTGATCATCTTTCCAGGTATGAATAACTACTACCGTTGTCATAAGTAAATATTATTAATAGATATAAAAACTTTAATAAAAAAAATTTTTAATATAATTTTACTTTTGCGCTTTCTTACTGTTTTCCATCATGCAACCGGATAATTCCTTTGCCATTGAAAGCAGAGCACCCATCTCTGGGCTTCTAACTGTATTCATAAGTTCCATTAATCCCACTTTCTTCTTTCTCCTAGATGAAACGCTCATTACTTCTTCTGCCTTTGGAGCGCAGGATGCCACAGCTTCAAGTAAAGGAACCAGTTTATCTATCTCGACTTTATCGAGCAAAGATAATAGTTTCTCAATGTCACCCTTCTTCATCATCTTTGTGAGTGGCTCCAGAACCCTAATTGCCATTGTGATCATATCAAATATTTCCATCTTGGTAGCATAATTGAAAATATTGTCAAATTCTTCAGCAAATCCATCTAGCATTCCTATTATACCGCTTTCCTGAAGTTTCTCAATTGTATTTAGAGTTGGCTCTAGAGCGTCCAGTTTATTCTCTATCTTATTCAATTTTTCATAAACTTCATCTAACGTTGCCATATTTATACCCTCCCTCTCAGTATGGTTGCATAATAATACTTCTCATAAACGGAATGGAGCATCTTATAAATTCTTCCCCTTCCCATTACGCTGCAGTCATTGAATGCATAGTTAGGATCTCTGAGTTTTTTACCGAAATTACAATAAGCTACCCAACCGTAAGATCCACCTTCCATGGCGCACATAGCTACTGGATTGAATGGGAGCGTCAGGTAACTTCCTATTACGTCGTCAGCAATAAATGTAGCAACTGTATCAGCTTCAAAGTGTGTAAATGCACCGGCCATTCCCATTCCCAAGGTAGGAGAAATCACATCGCCGATGGAATATATATCATCATATTTAGAATTCCTGAAATTTTTATAGTTAGCATCAGCCCAACCCACTTTTGATTTAAGGTCATCATTACTCGTTACGAAATCCGGGGCAGTCTGGATTGGAGAAACTATTGCCAAGTCATATTTTATACTCTCGTTATTTTGACCAACAAGCTCGTGCTTTACCGGGTCCGCATAAGCTGGCATAAATTTGTAGTGACCGTTTATTTTCATATCACTCATCCAGTTTCCCAGTGGGTCTGCAATATTGGGTCCAAACATTTCAAACTGTCTGCCCATAGGATGAGCAACAGTAATATCAACATCATTCCTTATGCCCTTATTGGTGAAGTATTCATGAAGAAGCATTGACATTTCCCACGGTACTGGAGGACATTTGTAAATCGGACTTGCTACTGAAATAACTATCTTTCCCTTTTTGAATTTCGATAGTGCAGATCTTAATCTCAATGATGATTGCATGTCCCAGAAATGGTAGGTATCCTCATGGCCCTTGAATTTCGAGTCATTGAGCTGAACACCTGGAGAGAGAACAAGTATATCATATTTATACTGCCCGTTGTTTGTATATACAGTTCTGTTTGCTGCATCCACCTTTGTAACCTCAGCCTTTATAGGCTTAACATTCTCCCTTGCCATTGGTGTAAAATCCTTTGAAACCTGTTCCTCAGTTCTATTACCAAGGGCAACATAGGTGAAAGAAGGCTGAAACTCAACTTTCCCAAGTTTGTCCAAAACAGTAATATTCACTTGATCCTTTGGTAACATCCTGGCGAGACGCCCAGCCATAAGTCCTCCACCAGCGTTTCCTCCAACTATAACTATATTTTTAGAGGTCATATATCTCGATCTCAAATTTCAAATGGATATTAATACATTCACAATTATAAGATATGCTAAATTATCTTTACCGCTGCTTAAAAACAGAAAATTATTTTGAACTTAATTTCATTGATAATTCATGGAAAAAATATTGGATAATAATATAGTAGTTGTAACAGGGGGATCAGGTGGCATAGGATATGCAACAGTGAAGAAGATCAAAGAAAATGGAGGAATTCCTGTTATTTTGGACAAGGAAACTCCAGAATTATCCGATGGTAATAATTATGAATACATAAGAACAGACATTTCAAATGAGGAAGAGGTCAAGGAGGCTTTTAAAAAGATTGAAGATAGATTTGGTCTAACTTACGGCCTTGTAAATAATGCAGCAATATCACCCAAACCATCTCCTTCAGAAAACATATCCGATGAAATTCTCAGGAGAACATTTTCCATAAATGTCTTTGGTACTTTTTACTGCAACAAGTACGCTATTATGCAAATGCTAAAACTGGGTAAAGGATCAGTAGTAAATGTATCTTCTGTAATAGGAAAAGTGGGATCTAAAAATACTTCCATATATGCAGCAAGCAAATCTGCACTCATAGGAATGACAAAATCAGATGCCATCACCTATTCCTCAAAAAATATAAGATTCAATGTACTTCTTCCAGGATTTGTGGATACACCTCTGATAGAGAATAATGCAAGGAATTCTGGAAATCCGGTATTATATTACGAAAATCTGAAATCGCTCCATCCTATTGGAAGGTTGGCTAGGGCAGAGGAAATTGCAGAGATAATAGTTTTCCTTATATCAGAAAGATCATCCTTTGTAACAGGAAGTGAAATAGTGATAGATGGTGGTTATACTTCCATATGATCAATAAAAAATAGTTCGCAGGCTCATCATAGCAATGAAATATCATCTCCATTAATTTGGTAAAAGCGCACACGTAAAATAGATATTGTAAATTCACATTTGAAGTAGATGCCGGTTCTGAACATCCTTCTTGAGCAGCTCAACTCAATCAAGGGACCTGATGCCAACAAAAAAATAATAGAGGATACTCTATCGAAGGAATTTGATATAGCCATTTTCCCTGAATTATTTTATTCCGGTTATTTATGGCGTGATTACATAAGATTTCTTGATGTTGATATTGATTTCATGGACAGAATAAAATCAGCGGTTGGAAACAGGATGCTTATTTTTGGGGCTCCGGTATACGATGATTTTCTCAGAAATTCTGCAGTGATTATTCACGAAAACAATATTTCATTCTATCACAAGATGCATCTTCCAACTTTTGGCCCTTTTGAAGAAGAAAGGTTCTTTAAAAAAGGTTCAAAACCAGCAGTAATTAATTTCAGGAATCTTAAGATAAATGTAGAGATTTGTTATGACTTATTTTTTGAGGACCCCATTATTTTAGGTTCTGATTTAATCATCAATATATCTGCATCTCCTTTTACCTCAAGACAGCATTTTGAGAGAATTTTTTCATCGGTTGCAATAAAAAATCAGGCCTATTTAATATATGTAAATACAGCTGGCCTTCAGAGAAATCTTGTATTCTGGGGCGGAAGCAGAATAATAGATCCAGATGGAACAGAAGTCAAGAAACTAAACTATATGAAAGAAGAAAGCTCATCTGTTTCCATAGATACTAACAAAATCAAGATTTCACGTATAAAAAGACCAATACTTAAAGAGGTACAAAATGAATCTGAAGAATAGGGTATTTCTCGCTAAAGTACTGAATACAGAACTAAAATATCAGTATCTAAAAAATACACCAAGATTTCAGAAGAATGATAAATTTTCTATGCAAATTGCAAGGAAATTTCTGATAAACAATGTAAGATCATCCATTTTTGTAAACACATTCTTCTATGGAATAATATCGATGATGTTCGGACTGGCTATGATCAGGGAAAAGAATCTTATTTCAACAGGAAGCTTCACTCTCTTCATTCTTCTTCTAATTTTATCGGTGATGAATGATTCGCAATTTTACCGTGGTTTATGGGACATGAAATTACTATCCCCACTAACATCTCTGCCCATAAAAGTTGAAAAGACAGTTGTTCCTCTCGCACTCTTCCTCTATAATGAAAGCTACCTGCCATTTGTAACTATTCCCGCTGGAATCATAATCTCACTTTACCTGAAAAATCCAATTCCTGTGGTGTTATATGCACTATTCACGGTTCTATTTCTCTATATTGGTAGAACAATCTCCCTGATACTCGGTGTTTCCTTCACAAAGACAAATACAAATAAGAGAAGTAAAAGACTGTATTTGGGACAAATATTTCAGGTGCTAATTTTCGTAATATTCATATTTGCCATCCAACTCTCAACCGATCCCCGGTTTCTGAATGCAATTCATGTACCTCCATACGCTTTCCTTTTCATCCCGCTGACTTACTCAAATATAACATCTATAAATTACTACCCTTACGCCGCATTCGCATTAATGTTTTCTTTTATATATCTCCTCTATACTTTTCTCCAGAAGAGGAATTTTACAGAAAGCATCGATATATACAATGCAATTAAAAGCAAGGAAAGCTATAAAGAAATCAAAGCAAGAAATCCAATGATTTCATGGATAATGAAGGACTTCAAGATAATACTTAGAAGAAGGGGGTCTATCATGATACTTGTCATCCCTATCACATTCATTATACCGATGGTGATGAGCATGGGCACATTAAGCTCAGGTAGTTCCCAGTATGAATTCTCCTTCCCGTATCTATCATCTATATTTTTGGTAGATTTCATACTTCTTTTAGGTTTAGAAGGAAAATCAGCATGGCATCTGTCGGCCCTTCCAATCTCAAGAAGGGATTTTTTCATCTCAAAATTGATATTAATACTAATTGTAGGTATGTTCTATTATTTAATAATACTGATAGTTATGGCATTTTACAACAGGTCATCGCTCAATTTCATAGCTCTTAATTTCCCTTATTTTATGCTAATACTTCTGACCGTCCTGATGGCAGGAGGAGCTTATATTATATCTGCAATTCCTAAGGAGGTTTATACGCTTTCGCAGGAGGGTATAGGCGGAAGATGGGTTTTACTAAAAACATTTGCAATATCGCTTCCTCTGATAATAATAAATGCGATAATTTTTGGTTTCTCAGGGCGTTTTTTTGAAAGAATTCCAGCTGTGCTCAGCGGATATCCTCTCACTGTTCTCTTTGACATTATAGTTTCAGTACTATTCCTTAGGTTATTCCTTAAAAAGGGCGATTATTTTTGAAATCAATTTAATAATAGAAGAGCATATTTGAACAATGAATAATGTTGTAAAAGTAAATCCGCTGAATCCCGATAAGGATGTGATGGAAAGAGCAGCCAATATAATTAAGCGAGGCGGTCTTGTCGCTTTTCCTACAGAAACTGTATACGGTCTGGGCGCAAATGCAAAGAGTGACGACTCCTGCGGTAAAATATACATTGCAAAAGGTAGGCCATCAGACAATCCACTAATAGTTCATATCTCATCAATGGAACAGCTTTATGATGTAGCGTCACGAATTCCAGATTTTATTGCAGAAAAACTACATACAATATGGCCAGGGCCATTAACGGTTGTTCTTCCAAAGGGGAATATCGGTAAGGTTGCCACCGGTGGGCTGGATACTGTAGCTGTCCGGATGCCTGCCCATAAAGTTCCCCTGGACTTAATCAGGAGGAGTGGCCTTCCAATAGCCGCTCCCAGTGCAAATAGGTCAGGTAAACCAAGCCCTGTATACGCTTCTGAGGTGAGGGAAGACCTTGATGAAAGGGTTGATATGATTATAGATGGAGGCCCAGCCTTCTTTGGGGTTGAATCTACGGTAATTATGTTCAAGGAAGAAGAGATTTTAATTCTGAGGCCGGGGGCGTTCTCAGCGGAAGATATTAAAGAAATATTTGGAATGAAGGTTACAGTTTCTTCAAATTTGGAAGGGGCTCCAAGGGCACCTGGTATGAAGTACAGACACTATGCCCCTTCAAAGAAAATGTTTCTTGCAGACTCAGAAGAATATATTCAGCAAAAATGCAGGCAAAGAGGTAATTTTGTTGTGTTATGCAGCTATGAACTGTCCAGAAAAATTGACTGCCCGACCATATTACTGGGATCAAGAAAAGATCTTTACGAAGTGGCTAGGAATCTCTTTCCTTCCTTCAGAAAACTGGATAAAAGCGAATATGAGTATGGCATAATAGAACCATTCGAGGAAAAAGGTATAGGATTGGCAATAATGAACAGAATAAAGAAGGCGACCGAAGGGAAATAATCATATAAAATATCAAGAATTAATTAAATCTATTTCCTCTTCCTCGAATTTCCCATCTAAGAATCCTCTATTTCTAAGGTGAGAGAGAATCATTCTCACACTCTCTTCTATCGAGAGTTTATCGGTATCTATAACTATATCCGGATTAACTGGTTCTTCATAAGTGTCCTGAAGCCCCGTAAGGTTCTTTATTTCACCTGCAAGGGCCTTCTTGTAAAGTCCCTTAGTATCCCTCTTGATTAGAACATCCAGGGGACATCTGACGTAGACTTCGATGAAATTATCTATTTCCTCCCTTGCCTTTTCCCTTATTTCCCTGTAAGGTGAAATTAGAGGGACAAGTGTTACAACTCCATTTCTCGAGAGAAGCTTGGCAACGTACATAACTCTTTCATTGTGTTTTTCCCTGTCCTCCTTAGAGAATCCAAGGTCTTTAGATAGACCTTTTCTGATTTCGTCCCCATCCAGTATTTCCACATTGTATCCTTTTTTTCTCATCAATTCACTTATATGAGTTGCAAGCGTAGTTTTCCCTGAACCTGAAAGTCCAGTGAACCAGAGAACAAACCCTTTATTATTTGACATACTCTATCCCCTCCATGGGTTCTCCCTTTATTCCATATCTTTTCCTAACGTTATAAAGTTCAAGAATTGTTGGAGCTACTCTGTATATGGAAGAATCAATCTTCTTTCCTATTTTTTTATTTTTTCTGTATATTATGTATATACCATCATAATCGTGAACTGCATCATCAGGTCCCGTGTCATTCTCAAGAAGGTAATCAGTTTCATATCCAAGCGTTCCAGCAGCCCTCCAGTTAAGATCATCTAGATAAACGAAAAGATCAGACCTGTCACCATTAACAACATCATATTTCTCTTCCGGTTCGAAAACTATTGTTTTCCACTCTTCTCCATTTGGTCCTTTTATGTTCTTAAGTTTTTCTTTAAGGACAGATATTTCCTCCTTCACCTTTGAGGGATCTATGAGTCCTTGACTTTCTCTTCCTTTAATATTCAGGAATATCCTGGCATAATAGCCACCCCAGGCCCACGCTTTAGTGTTTGCCCAGTCAACATCAATTTCATCCAGAGATGAGCCAGGTGAAACTTTTTCATTCTTCAGTTTAAGATAACCTTCCTTTATAAGCCATTGATTTATTGCAAATGCACCCTTCATTCCCTTTGCACCATGGTCAGAAACAATCATCATCACAGTATCATCATCCATCATTTCTATCATTTTACCTATATGGCGATCAACCATCTCAAAATATGAGATGAACTTGTTTCTCATCATATCATTTTTCTCATACAGATGATGATCCTCATCTATATATCTCCAGAATGCGTGGTGCAACCTGTCTATACCTATTTCAACCATGAAGAAGAAATCCCAGGGCTTTTCCTTCAGGAGTTTTTCAACAAGCTTGAATCTTGTGTCGCTCATCTGATATATTTCGTTAATTATTTTCTCCTTTTCTGGTTTTCTGAATTTCACATCAAATTGGTAATCGGGAAAATCCCTAAGTATTTCATTTTTCAAACCGGGGGGATAAGTGAATTCTTTATCCTTGTCAGGTGTCATAAAATCAGATATCATCAGACCGGGCAATGGCTTTGGTGGATATGTTGGGGGAACAGCCACAACTATGCTCCTGTTATTTCTTTTCCCTAGGATATCCCAGACTGTATCAAATTTTATATCCTTGGATGATGGAATCTTGATCTGGGTATATGAATTACCGACACGTGACCTGAAACCATACAGCCCTATCTCTCCCGGAGATCTTCCAGTCGCCATTACCATCCAAGCTGGAATTGTTATAGGTGGATCAGTACTCCTCAATTTTCCATATATTCCATTTTCTGTCATTTTTGTTATATTAGGTAAATGATCCTTCAATTTATCAAACATTAGAGCTGGAGCTGCACAATCAAGACCTACGACCATAACCTTCATTTTTATCGCCTCAGTCCAGATACCCCAGTGACTTCAATCTCTCCTTTACCTTTTTCTCATCTTCCTCACTGAATGCTTCATTGTCATTCGAATGTGCAAGAATTTCCCTCAGTACAAAGGTAACATAATCGCTCACCGAAGTAAAGCCCGTATCCTTAATCTTCTGCTGTATTTTTTCAAAAAGAGGCGTTGGAATTGATACTGTCGTATATTTCTTATCTTCAGCCATATTTGTATAATGAAGATAATTACTTATAATTTATTATAATTAAATGTAATTAGAACGTTCTTTTATGGAATAACTATTTATAGAAATTGATTATCTCACAACGCTGGTGATAAACGTGGCAGATAACAACACTATTTTCATCGGGAAAAAACCGACAGAAAACTATGTTTTCAGCACTATAATGCTCTTTACAAACGGAGCAAGTGAAGTATCAATAAAGGCAAGAGGAATGGCCATAAAGAGAGCAGTAGACGTTGCTGAAATAGTAAAGAGCAGAATGGAATCAATGATGAAAACCCCAATAAAATACGGGGACATTAAAATAAGCACGGAAAAGGTTCAGAGAGAAGACGGAGAAAGCAACGTTTCTTCTATTGAGATTGTGCTGAAGAAGTAGATGGTATAACCATCTACAAATTTTTTAAAATACATTATCTTTTAAGAAAGAAATTTATTATGCCCAGATGATTACACCCTGGGAAATGCAAAATGTTTCAGTTGGTACACAGAGATGGATTAGCAAGGATAGGGGAATTAACTGTTGGAAAAAGAAAACTTAAGACACCAACAATACTCCCAGTTATACATCCTTTCAAGCCAGAACCGTGGTTATCTGAAGTAAAAAAACTGAAAATTGACGGGATAATCACAAATTCATACATTTTGAAAAAAGGTGATTATAGAAAAGATAGAAATCTTCACGATTACCTTAATTTTGATGGAATCATAATGACAGATTCCGGAACATTCCAGGAACATATGTATGGGGATATAGAAACAGGCAATAGAGAAATGATAGAATTCCAGACAGGCATAGGTTCTGATATAGTTACTATCAGGGATGTATTTTCTGAGATTGATCATAGCAGGGAGGAAGTCCAGAGGGGAATGGAAACAACATATGAAAGAGGCAAGGAGGCAAGCCTGATAAGTCAGAGCTACCTTGCACTTCCTGTTCAGGGAGGTCTATTTCCAGATTTGAGAGTTAAGAGTGCTGAACTAATGCAGTCTATAGGTGGTGAATACTACCCTATAGGGGGTATAGTTCCGTTGATGGAGAGGTACAGGTATTCTGATGTGATCGAAATAATCCTGAGATCGAAACAGGGTTTGAGGTCTTCCTCCGTTGTTCATGCCTTCGGAGCAGGTCATCCAATGTTCTTTCCTCTGCTCTTTTTAGCTGGAGTGGATGTTGTGGATTCATCAGCATATATCAAGTATGCCAGAGAAGATAGGATCATAGTAGATACAGGAACAATTGAATTAAAGGAAATAGCAGAGGAATTACCTCCGTCACCTTATTTTGATGGCATATCGTTAGGAGAGTTAAAGCAGATGAAGGATGATGAGAGGAGGGATATCATAGCCAAACATAATCTGTATTTCACGGTCAAGGAAATATCAAAGATAAGGGAGGAGATAAGACAGGAAAACCTTTGGAATTACGCCGAATACAGATCAAGATCTCATCCACTATTGCTTGAAGCTTATCGCAGACTATTAACGTTTTATGACTTCATAGAGAAATATGAATCAAAATCCAAGAAATCCCCTGTATTTTATACTGGGCCAGAAACATTAGAGAGACCTCTTATAAAAAGATTTATTGCGAAAGAATCGGTTTCTGGTAACTTTAAAAAGGAAATCAGGAAACCATACTCTTACTTTCTGGATAAACCGGAGGAAGCAGTAGAAACTCCTTTTGGAAATATTTCCCTGTTTTTGGATGAAACGTATCCGGTAGCCCAATCATTGTTCCCTGGGGAATATTATGAGAAGGATTTCGATATAGAGAAATTCACAAGGCCTGAATGGGACAGATATCTGAAATTGAAAATAGATTACATTTTTAAATACCAATTTGGCAAAGGATTATTTGAAATAATTCCTATGGAAAATATAGAATTGCTCAGAAGCAAGAATACAGGTAAAATAAGGAATGTATTGACCAATGGCCAGATAATTCTTTCACTCAGAGCATCAGACGGCTTATTCAGTATAAATCTTAACAGCTCCAGATTATTGCACGATAATTTCCCATATCCATCGCATAGAGTGGTAATAGATGGTGAGGTTACTGAATTTGTTAAGGAGGGAAGGAATGTTTTCAGTAAGTTCATAAGAGATGCGGATGATGGCATCAGGCCAGGTGACGAGGTTATAATTGTAGATGAGAACGATATCCTTATAGCGTACGGAAGGACCCTTATGAACAAGAAAGAAATGCTCGAATTTAAGCAGGGAATGGCAATTAAGAACAGGATAAAAAGTAAGGAATAAATCAGAAATTTATTAATTCTTATTAGATATCCGATGGCGTGGAGATCAGAAGGGTAAGATCAATTGAGGAATACAAAAGAGTAGAGAATATGCAGAAGGAGATATGGGGAATGGAAGGAGAATATCCAGTTCCAGTGACTATTCTTGTTGCTATAAACAATAACGGTGGTCTGGTAGAAATTGCAATGGAAGGGGAAAGGGCGGTAGGATTCAGTCTTGCATTTCCAGGCAAGAAGGGCGATTATGAATATCTTTATTCGCACATGGCAGGGGTAATAGAAGAATATAGAAATTCAAATGTAGGGTACGAAATAAAAATGCATCAGTTCAAGGTTGCAAAGGAATTGGGATATAATGAAGTTAGATGGACATTCGATCCTCTCAAGGTAAGAAATTCTTATTTCAATACCCATAAACTTAAGGCATTCGCTTTTGATTACAAGATAAATTATTACGGCCATATGGACAGCAGGGAGAATAGGGGGGTAGAATCAGACAGGATTGAAGCTCATAAATTTTTGGACAGGACGCCAGTAAGTAACAGCCAATTTACAATTTTGGGAAGAATTAAGGAAGGGAGAATACCATTCGATGAATTTTTAGAACCTGTGGATGATTTCATTGCTCTGGAGGTACTGGAAGAAATACCTAGAAGCGATATAGAAATTCTTCGCAGATGGAGAGAAAGGACTCGGGAAGCCTTTTTAAAATTGGAAGAAAAAGGATATGTTATGGTGGATGTTAAAAGGGAAAGCCCATACGCATATTTGATATTTGCAAAAAGAGAAAAATCTGGATTATAAATCACATGGTGAAATCTTCTGCTTCAGGTTCCTTTCTCTTCTTTGGCATTTTCTTGTTTTTCCAATATGTTGTCACATAACCCGCAACAAGGTTCCTCAGCTTCTTTGAAGCGTCTGGAAGTACCTTATCTATAACTTCCTTATTATGATTGAAATCTTTATCTAAATAAGGCTCATATTTCTCGTAAACTGTCCTAGCAACTGTCTTAACTAATGTCGGCCTAATGGCTCCCATACCATCGGTATAAATATTAACTAATTAAATATTTCACTGCTTTTCCATGAATTCGCCGTTTCCCTTTAGGACGGTGAATAGTGCATTATATAGTGGCATTGAATAATTACCCTCTTTGAATTCAAAATAATTCCCCATAAGCTCTAGTTTCGTGTTTTTTGTGACTCTTATCTCCACCATAGCATCCTTGAATTCGTCAGGGATAGCCTCTACGAGGGGATCAAAACTATCAATCTTCTCAGGATTTATGTAAACAACCTTGAGACCAGATTTCCCGTGGAGGCTATTGGGTGTTCTTATAAGCCTATGGATATCAATAGTTACTGGTTCATCTATCAATGAAGCATATTCCTTTTTTGCTCTTTTGCCTGCTTCTTTATACAGTATTTCCTTGAGTTTCTGATCCTTTTTTGATCTTATACCTCCAAGGTCAACACCTATCTCCCTTTCCAGTTTCTCTTTCCATTTTTTATCAGAATCAATTATTTCCTTAAATTGATTAAATTTCTCCTGAATCCTGATGCTCCATTTATTCTTTGGATTTAAGGGGAATTCACCTGAGGTACATCTTCCAGTTATGTAATCAACTATTTCTCTCCTCTCCTGACTCTCTATGTCATTGAAAATATCATACACATGAACGTGATACCCCCTGCTCCCTGAGAAAACCACTTCCATATCATTCCATTTTACATTGAAATCATCTCTTAGCAGTAAAAGAAGTTTATTTAGCTCTTTTTTTACCTCTAAAAGCATCTCAGAATATCTCATCCCCTCTGCTCCCTCAATGTGATCTCCATCAATATCGAATATCAGATCCGCACCTTTCCATTTTTTTGCATCCATGTCCTCTGAAGGATTTTCATAATATGCACTCGAATAATAGAAATGCTGTGGTATATTTTCTCTTATGAAGGTAATCATACTTTCATTACTGGTGAAGGAGGTGTGCCTAGTCATTCCAGCCTTGTCAAAGAATGAGAATGCAAGTTCCCTATTTTCCAATTTTCTAATTCCAAAAATATCAGGATTTTTTATATTGGAATAATATAAATGAAAAAATTCTTTAACTTTTGATATTGAAAAATCATTCATCTTTTTTCCTATTGAAGACGAAATATAGGATAATGACGGATGCTATAACTCCACCTGCAAAAATAAATCCATATGTGGATCTAGTTGTAGGGATAGAGAAACTTCCCGGGGTCGAATTGTAAAAACCAGGAAGAGCCCCTGCGTTCAGTTTTTCTTGATTTGTATATCCGTCACCGGTTGCATCCAGATTTGCTATCTGTTTGAACGCAATCGTCACATTGAATATGGTGAAATTACCTATAGTCTCCATAGCCTCTATGAATTCAGCACCATAGGGATTAAGACCTGTAAGTGAGTAATCGAACAGTAAATATTCTTTGAGGGGGCTGTTCTTCCAGTTGTATGTTGAGAAATTTGTACTGTAAATAATTGGATAGACTACATTCAGCCACTGAGTATCTGTTATGGTTATATTGTAACCGGTAAATGTATGGTAACTTATTGTGGGGTATATGACAGTGCTCTGTGCGTGAGCCCCAGTATTAACATAGCTCACAGAAAGCATCAGGATCAATATTGCTACTATCAGGTATTTCCAATTCACGGGGGTGGATAAGATTAAGAGTTTTAAAATTTTTCCTTCATATGTTCAACAGCTGATAGGAAAAACCTGTAACCCATCCCCTCACCTGTTCCATTTCTTGTCCAGTCTGATTCCGTTACCTTATAAAATACTCTTTCTGGGTGAGGCATAAGCCCAAGAACATTTCCCTTCTCATTGCACAATCCTGCTATATTCATCATGGAGCCATTTGGATTCCAGGGGTATCCAGATTCCTTTCCTTCTCTGTTTACATAACTCAATACATTCATCCTTCTTGTCAATATTTCATTCAAGACCCTTTCATCTCTGGTTATGAATCTTCCTTCCATATGAGCTATCGGCAATTTTAATATCTCCCCCTCTCTGAATTTTTTAAGAAAAACGCATTTATTGTTATTGACTTTCACATAAATTGTTCTTGCTTCAAATCTATTTGATATGTTCTGTGCCAGAGCTGCCTCCGTTTCCCATTTTCCTTCTGTATTAGGAAGGAGGCCAAGTTCTATAAGAATCTGGAATCCGTTGCATGGTCCCATTACCAGTCGGCCATCATCAACAAAACTCTCGATATCCCGGATAAGTTTTGCCTTTATCCTTGCTGCCATTATTGCGCCAGCTCTTATGTAGTCGCCGGCAGAAAACCCTCCGGGCAGAAATAAAAGATCGTAATCCCCTAATTTCTTTTCGGAATTCTCAAATTTTTTTATGTGGACTATTTCTGCGTTTGCTCCTGCGTGGATCAGAGAAAGATATGCCTCCATCTCATTGTTTGTACCTTCCATCGTCATTACAGCTGCTCTCGGATTTTTCAAATATATCCCTCCTTCCACTTTTTTCTTATTCTCTCAAGCTCAATATTGAACAGATTTTCCTCACCATTAATCCCTTTGAATGACTCAGATGTATAACCGATGATGAATGCATCATTGCCGAATATCTCCCTTATCCTTTCTTCGCTTCCCTTCCTTCCCTCTATTACAAATCTTGACTGTGATTCTGAAAAGAGGAACATATCGCTCCTCATCCCGAATGAAGATATATCAACATCTACGCCAATACCTGAGCCTATGGTCATCTCAGCGAGAGCGACGGCCAAACCGCCATCAGAAATATCATGGGAAGAAAGTATAAGATCATCATCAAATGCCTTTAAGAATTTGGTTATTCTCGATTTAAGAATTGTGGGTTCTGAATTTGGAACATTGTTATCATTGAACTTCAGTATCCTGGAGTAAAGACTGCCCCCCATTTCAACATAAGGTAAACCAATCATATAAACTGGATTTCCAAAATTCTTAAAATCAGGAGTCAGTGCCTTTTCTATTCTGTCAATTTTTCCAACTGCCAGGATTGTAGGAAGAGTAGGTATCCTGCTCTTTCCCGTTTGATTGTAGAATGATACATTGCCGGAAACATAGGGTATTTCAAGGGATGACGCAGAGTCCCTGAGCCCTGAAAGCATCGAAATGAATTCTCCCATTATTTCAGGAATTTCGGGATTACCTGCATTAAGGCAATCTGAAAATGCAATGGGTTTTGCTCCAGAAGACACAATATTTCTGACCGCTTCATCTACTGCTGCCTTAGCCCCCCTGAATGGATCAATCTTTGAATAAAATGGGTTTGAACCATGTGAAATTGCTATTCCCTCACTTCTGTCCCAGGAAGGTCTTATTATGGATGCATCGGTAGGCCCCTCAGAGCCAACATTTCCTGAAAATGGCCCAATAACTGTACTCCCTCTAACTGTGTGGTCATACTGTCTAACAGCATATTCCCTGGTTCTCACGTTAATGTTCCCGACCATTTTAAGCATTATTCTTTCAATATCCTTAGGATAACTGGGAAGAAAACTCTCCTTTGGTTGTTTAATATGCCTGTAAGATCTGTAATATAAAGGTGAAGATGTGAGAAATTCAAGATCCATGTCCAATACCTTTTGACCATTGTAATAAATTCTGAGATCCTTACCTGATCTGCTATGCCCAATTATTGAAGCTGTGATATCCCATGAATTGAAAATATCCATGACTTCATTAATATTCTCCTCTTTCACGGCAAGCATCATCCTTTCCTGGCTTTCTGAAATCCATATCTCCCATGGTTTCATGTTGGACTCCTTAAGTGGGACCATTTCGAGATATATGTCCCCGCCCATTCCTCCACTCAGGAGCATCTCACCTATCACACTGCTCAAACCTCCCCCTCCAAGGTCCTTGAGTGCATATATCAGTTTTCTCTCATTGGCTTCCAGGACGGCGTGGATCAGGGGCTCCTTAATAATAGGATTTCCCAGCTGGACAGTGGTTGTATCCTCCTCACCCTTTTCAAGTGTTTTAGATGCCATGTTGACTCCATGAATTCCATCCCTTCCTGTTTTCCCACCCGCTATAATAAGTTTCAGTCCGGGCTTATCGACAGAAGCCTTCATAATGTTGCTCTTTTTTACTACACCAACACACCCAACATTGACCAGAACGTTAGGAACAAAGTCATTTGAATAGAATATACCTCCTGATACAGTCGGTATTCCTACTCTATTACCATAATCTCTGATACCCGATATAACTCCGCTTTCTATGAATTTTGGAGATGGAAAACCCTTCTTGCTCCTTTCTCCGAAATAGAGAACATCAGTTACAGCGATTGGCTGTCCACCCATGCTGAGAACATCTCTCAATATCCCCCCAACCCCTGTCGCAGCACCTCCATATGGTTCTATTGCTGACGGATGATTATGGCTTTCCATCTTCAATGCTATGGCGATATCATCATTAAAATCAACAAGACCTGCATCCCCCTGCGATAGAATCTTGTTAGGGGCTATACCGAAAATAAACTTCTTAAGATAAACTTTTGAGCTCTTGTATCCACAGTGTTCACTCCAAGCCTGACCAATTGCCTGCAATTCGACATCCGTGGGATTTCTTCCCTGAGATGAGAAATAGCTTTTGATCCTTAGCATTTCCTCTGTTGAAAGACCCAGATTGTAGTTTTTGGATATTTTATTAAGTTCCTTAACACCTGAATTCAAAATTTCAACAGTCTCTAAAAATTCAGTTCCCATCAAGTTCCACCTTGCATTCATTTATTACCGGGTTTGATAAAAGCTTAGAACAGAATTCCCTTCCCTCTTCTATACTCCCATTTTCCAACTCGATAAAATAAACTTTTCCAGTTCTAACATCCTTAATGTTTTCATAACCGAGCAATTTCAGAGCCTTAACTACTGACTGTCCTTCAGCATCTTCTACACTTTTCTTTAAAGTAACAGTAATTTTAAGAAAAGGCATGATGGTAAATTAACTATTAGTAAATAATCTTTTGAATGCTACTATCCTTAAATGTAATCAACTATACTTGACAACCATGTCTCTGAAGATATCAGATACGTCCTCACATTTATCAGTGACTATTTCCATGTACTCATAGAGTTCCTTGTATTTTATTATTTCAACTGGATTTTTATAATTGAATACCTGCTCAAGTGAATTCGCCAATAAATCATCTGCCTCATTCTCAAGTTCATTAATCCTGACACACTCCTTTATTATTGAATCAAAATCGCCTTCATCGAAATCACCAAAATATTTCAATGCTTTGTTGACCTCTTCAACTGATGCAAGTATTACATCTGCAAAACTTACCATTTCTTGCGTTTTCTGGACTCTGAAGAGAATTATCCTCTTTGAAACTGCATTTATGAAATCAAGGATATCATCGTATTTTGTCGCAAGCATCCCAACATCAACAGATTCAAGCGGTTTGTTCATGTAATTTACCCTTGTATAGATTTTATGCACAATGGAATCAGCTTCATGTTCAATTTCCTTTATTTTCTGGGCTCTTTGATCAAGATTATCGTATTTTTCAACCATTTCTTTCAATTCTTTTGCAGCTTCCATTACTTTAGTACTGAGCTCATCGAGGAACTTTGAAAATTCTAGGAAAAGTTTTGATGATTCTTCAAGGGTAAGCCCCTTAGCCTCTATTCCTAGAATCAATGTAAATAAGAATCCGAGGAACATGACAACAGCTATCAGGAAGAAAGTGAAGCTCCATCCGTATGCAAACACAAGGACGGGGAAGAAGAATGTTCCAATGATTGCACCTAGCCTGCTGACAGCTGATGACGTACCCTGAGCAGTAGCCCTCAGTCTGGTAGGGAATATCTCTGTGGGTATGACCCAGGTGGTAACATTTGGTCCAGCATTTTCATAAAGAAGGTACATTGCAAGTGCAGCCATAACTATGGCCAATCCATTGTAATAATAGAGACCCAAAGCAATGAGCGAAATTCCCATTCCAATGAATCCTATCTCCTGAAGCTTGAGTCTCCCTATTTTCTCTATTATGAAAATTGCAAAAACAAATCCTATCAATATGAATATGTCTAGTATGACAGTTCCAAATATGGAATTTACCTTATCTATAATGGTGGTACCTTTGAATCCAATGTTTTCAAGAATATATGGAATGGAAATTCCAACTCCATAAACTCCAATATCCATGAAAAACCAAGGAATCCAGGCAAACAATGTCCTTCTTCTGTACTTCGGGCCCAGAAGTTCAGAAACCTTTCCCTTTCTTTCAGGTTCGACCAAGGATAAATCCTGAGAATAATCAAGCCCATATTTTTCCCTGATATCATTTATAATTTTATCTGCTTCTTCCTTCCTGCTATTACTAAGAAGCCATCTAGGCGATTCTGGCATAGTATGCCTTAAAAGTAGGACTATGAAAGCAGGGATTATTCCTGAAGCGAGCATCAATCTCCAAGAATCAACGTGATATCCCAATATATCTATATACTCGAATCTTCCAAAGCTGAATCCAATGATGGCCGCAAGAATAGATCCAATGCCCCAGAACATGAATGTAGTTGTAACCAACTTCCCTCTTGTCTTCTTTGGTGAAAACTCTGCCACATAGGTAGAAGAGACAGGGTAATCAGCACCTATACCAATACCCAAGAAAAATCTGAATAATATAAGTTCTGTAATATTAGTCGCCAAAGCAGTTAAGAGTCCAAAAAATACAAAAAAAACAAGATCTATAACATACAATGCTCTCCTGCCTATCTTATCAGCATAATTCCCGACAATTAGTGCACCAACAAACATCCCAACGAGAGCTGAGGAATTCAGAAGACCCATCTGTATGCTTTTCATTGAAGAATTAGTTGAGAGCCATCCCTGGGACTCAATGAAAATGAGTGCAACAGAAATTATGAAAAGATCGTATCCATCCAGAAATACTCCGGCGGATGATAATGCAACGACCTTTCTAATGAATTTATTCTGCCTTCTTGATAGGTCATCCATCAATACCAGATGTAATGATGATTTAATTATGTTTTCCAAATGATTGTTAGAGGCAGTGTTATGAATTTATATTTATTATGATGGCCCGGAAATATCAGTGGAAAAGTGGTACCAGTGAATTCAAGATTATTAACTATCAATATAATGAAAATACCACAAGTATGGATTTAAAATTAAATATTTTATTAGAAATGTCACAATCTATAAATAGTAATAATGAATATATATTCATAATAAAAGAGGTGAAAAAAATGCCATATGGAGATGGAACAGGTCCTATGGGTTACGGCCCTAGGGGAGGAAGAAGAGGTGGATTCTGCGGTGGTTATCATATGCCTGGATATATGAACAATTTGATTCCTAGGAGAGGAATGGGGTATGGTATGGGGGGTCCTTACTGGGGAAGGTTTTACGGTCCGCATACTTCCTATGAATATAACGCTAATGCAGAACCAAGGGAATTTACAAAGGAGGAGCAGAAGAAAATTCTGGAGGCAGAACTCAAGGACATAGAAATGGAAAAGGAAAATATAGAAAAAAGACTTAAAGAACTTGAGTGATCTTAATTGCCTAGACCAAGAATGATGCGGAGGGTTAGACGGATGCCCTCCGTAAATTATTTTATGCCAGTTACTGATGATAAGACCAATCTAGATGAAATCGTGATAACGGTTGACGAATATGAATCTTTGAGATTGAAGGATCTAATTGGCCTGGAACAAACAGAAGCAGCAATTATGATGGGCATATCTCAAGCAACATTCAATAGACTTCTTACCTCAGCTAGAAAGAAAGTATCAGAAGCAATAATTAATGGTAAGGCGTTAAGAATCGAGGGCGGCAATTTTAAAACTTTTGATCAGTTCATAGGTTATCGACACGGGCACCATGGAATGGAAAGTGTAACGGCGTCAGAAGGTGGAGATATATGCATATGCAATGAATGTGGTTATTCATTTGAGAATAAGAGAGATAAGGAATGCAATTCTCTGAAATGTCCTGTATGTGGCCACCAAATGGAAAAATTAAAGAAAATTTAAATGGTAGAAATTATTATTTTTCCATACATGCCTTCCTGTGCATGGCCGGGATAGGTACATAGGTACCAGAATTCTCCTGTATTTCCAGCTATATATGTGAATGTTTCGGAAGGATATCTGCTTCCACCGTTATAAGGCTGAAGATATGGAGTATCAAATGTAAAACTAACGCCATTGTTCATCATGTTGCCACCCATAATCATATATGGGTAAGGCGGAGGAAATGTAGTTATGGCAAAATTATGCTCCATGTCATCCATATTAACTATTATGAATTTAATAGAAATTCCCTCCTTCATCACTATGGTAGGATTTACCAGTCCATCTATAACAAAATATTCTTGTGGAGACGAATTCATACTTCCCATGGCTGGGGACTGCTCAACAAGCAAGGTTGAACTATTATTGACATAAATGGTACCAGAACTAGTTCTTGAAAATTCCGCAAGTTCCTTCTGTTGAATTTCCAGTAGTGACTGTTTGCTGATGCTGGAAGTATTATTCAAATTATTCATATAAAGAAATGAAACTGAAATTAAAATAGCAACCAGCAAAAAAGATATAAATATAATAAATAAATTATTAATCTTCATATTCTCATCTTTTCAATATTTCATCCTTCATTTTCTGGTATTGTTCAGAGGTTATTTCTCCCTTGGCATATCTTACATTTAGGATGACTAATGCCGCATCTTTATCAGAATGCTCATCATAGTATGTTCCAGATATGGGGTGATTTGATACAGCTGATATTATCCAATAAATGAACAGAAAAAACAATATTAGCGGTATAATCATAAATATACCCCCAAAGAACCACATTCCAGGAGCGGCTCCCATCATACCATATCCGTATACTGGATATCTTGCTGAAAAAATGATCCCCATAGCAATCGCTGCCATCAGTATCACTAAGATGATCACAAAGAATATCCAGAAGATACTCATCATATTATTTCTATTTTTCATTTTTTCACCTATTTATTATTATGATGAAATTGCTAATAAAGGTTGAATGAAAAGTGATGCAAACACCTGAAAAGGTTACCTGGAGAACCTTTTCAAAATTATCTTATTTGTAGATCCGTGCCTGATTTTTTCAATTATCCCTTTCTTCTCAAGTTTATCGATAATTCTTGATATGGTTGCCCTCGAAAAATCATCCAGTCCAACTAAATCCTTTTGTAGCAAGGAACCTCCTGAGTCAATGAGCAATAAATAAACTCTCTTCTCTCCCTCATCAAGGTATTTCAGAATTTCTTGATCTGGATTATAAAGATCTTCTACCCGAGAGGTATCTTTTATGTCCTTTGCTTTTGATAGTTCTAGCGATAATTTCCTGATGTTTTTATTTAAATATATAACAGACGATATAATAACCAGAATTGAGATAATCAAACCAGTAACAATTAGATAATCGGTGGAACTTTTAAAATAAAATATGGATAGGGCATTAATTCTATATATTATCGGTATCAATAGAAGTAACACAACCATTAACAAAATGGCAGATAAAGATATAATAGATCCAAATATTATATTTAATAATATATAATACATTTTATCCTTTCTAATATCAATTTTTTTATTTTTTTTAAATATCATATACTCTTTTAAAGTTCATCTATTTTCAAGATATAAATATTTAGAATTTTAGGAAAGCCTGAAGTCATAAACAAATATGTAATAGCAGTTGATAACTAGAATGGACTATGGGGGGTGACACACAAGGGAGATGGTAAGAAAATAACAGATTAATGATTTACAACTCCTCCCCATATGCTATTTTCCCTCACCAATTAAAATACAAACCCGAGTTGATGGGCATTCCACTGATTCAGTTATAAGAGAAAGAGACAATGGGTACTTTCATTTATTGCTCCTTACACATGAATGAAACCCAAGGGAAAGCTACATTTCCCCTTTCCCTGAAATGTAGCATTACCATTGACAGGGGATATCAATGTATCAAAGAGCATAAAAGTGGGATTGATTAAGGTAAGGATAGTGCAGTCAGAATCCACGTCTGTGGGGCTCGCCGTTTAATGCATGTGAGGAATATAATCCTCACAGGCAGATGTCAATCGTTAAAGTAAGAAAATCCGAAACTTCAGCTGAGGATTGTTTCAGATTGTTAATAAGGGCTTTACCAAAATAATTTCGAATTAGGCATTTAGATTCTATATTTTAAAAATTCTTTCTAATAAATTAGTCGATCTCCAGGAAATTAATAATATTATATTTTAATATAAGATAGAGGACCTTGACAAATGCGATTTTTCCAAGTATCTCAAAGATAAGAAATTTCATAAATTCAACATATATGGGCAAATGGGCTCTTGTTGGAATATTAATAGGAATTATAGCTGGATTCGGGGCAACAGTATTTTATTTTTCCATTCAACTTGTCACGAACTATATGTTGGGGGGGATAACAGGTTTCATCCCACCTAATCCTGCAGGAGACTTACCAGTTTTAACTTCTTTAAATCCTAGATATTTTCTAATTCCGGTTTCCACAACCCTCGGAGGACTGATTGTAGGACTTATAATCTTTTTCTTCGCACCAGAGGCAGAAGGTCATGGTACGGACGCAGCTATTGATGCATTCCACAATAAGAATGGAAACATAAGAAGAAGGATACCTTTAGTTAAATTAGTTGCCTCTGCAATAACGATTGGTTCAGGTGGGAGCGCCGGAAGGGAAGGTCCTACTGCCCAGATATCAGCCGGTTTTGGTTCAATTCTTGGATCCCTTTTAGGCTTTTCAGCAAAGGATAGAAGGATTGCAGTTGCTACGGGAATAGGCGCTGGAATAGGTGCTATTTTCAAATCGCCCTTTGGAGGCGCAATACTTAGCTCAGAAATATTGTATAGTGCAGGGGATATGGAGGTTGAGGCCCTTATACCATCATTTATAGCATCTCCTCTTGGTTATGTCATATTTGCTTCTTTTACCAATTATGAACCGATATTTGGCAATTCATTTTCATATACCTTCAATCACCCAATAAACCTCATAATATTTGCTGTACTTGGAATGGTGGCTGGAATTGTTGGTAAATTTTACACTGCAACATTTTACTGGATTAAAGATAAATTTTCTAAATTGAAAATACCAAAATATACAAGACCTGCTCTCGGAGGATTGTTGACAGGTTTAATAGCAATGTTCTTTCCGGAGGTCTCTGGCATGGGTTATGGCTATCTTCAATATCTGATAGATGGGAAATTATCATTGATTCAAAGTCAGTATATAATTCTGCCACTTGCATTAACAATACTGGTAATTATTTTTGCTAAGATTATAGCGACCTCTCTCACCATAGGTTCAGGGGGAAGTGGAGGGGTTTTTGCACCATCTCTCGTGATAGGTGGATTTCTAGGTGCATTGATGTGGATAATAGTTCATTCAATATTTCCAAATTTGGTTCTTGATCTAGCTCCAATGGTAATAATAGGGATGATGGCATTTTTTGCCGGTGTAGGTAGGGTACCAATCGCTGTTATTCTGATGGTCAGTGAGATGACAGGCTCTATCTCAGCAATAATCCCAGCGATGGTCGCAGTTGTAATTTCATATTATGTGGTAGGTCCAAAGTATACGATTTACAAGAATCAGGTCAAAACCAGGGCAGATTCTCCTGCCCATAGAGGGGAATACAGCATTCCATTGCTTGACAGAATCAGAGTGAGGGAGGCCATGACATATGATCCAGTTACTGTACAGCCTTCTGACAGTGTTTATGATGCATCTTCAATATTAAACAAGAACAGATTCAAAGCCCTTCCAGTGATTAGAGATGGTCAATTGGTTGGGATAGTCACAAAGAAGGATCTCATGAATATTCCAATAGATTCGTATAAAATTACTCCAATTTCAAAGATTATGACAAAAAATGTGATAACTACCACCATAGACGAAAACCTGCATCAGGTCCTCAAAAAAATGTCATTAAATGAAATAGGGCGGTTGCCGGTTGTTGGCGACTCTAAAACTGTAGTGGGAATAATAACGAGAAGCGACCTTTATAAGGCATATGAGAAATATTCTGGCCTTTATGAAAATCTGGAAAATTAATTAATGTTAATTCAACTATACTCAACTATGATTGACATAAGTGAAAAGGAGGACACGCAGAGAATTGCAACTGCATATGGAGAAATAGTCCTCAAAAAAGAGACTCTAATTGCTATAGAAGAGAAAACAGTGAAGAAAGGAGATGTTATAGAGGTTTCAAAAATAAGTGGGATAAATGCAGCAAAGTCGACATTTTTGAATATACCTCACTGTCATCCCATACCCATAAGTTACGTGGAACCAACGATGGAATTGAAAAAGGACAGGATTGCAGTGAAATGCACAGTTAAGGCATATTATAAGACTGGAGTTGAAATGGAGGCCCTCTCCTGTGCAACATCCATGCTCCTCACCATATGGGACATGGTAAAATATCTGGAAAAGGACAGCACTGGAAACTACAGGGATACTAGGATCACCAACATAAAAGTCATTGAAAAATGGAAGGGAAAAAATGGTGCATAATGATAATAAAAAATATGCCCTGAAAGTATTGGTGCTCACAGTATCATCAACCAGAAGTATTGAAAATGATGAGACAGGAAGAAAACTTGAAAGCCTCTTTAAAAACGATGGATATGCAGTTTCAAGAAAAATATGCGCTGACGATGAATCTGAAATATTGAAATTAATTTTCTGCAATTATGAAAATGATATATTCGTTATTAATGGTGGAACAGGCGCCAGCAGGAAGGATGTCACCGTACAGGCAATAGAAAAAATAGCTGAAAAAGAGATAAGGGGGTTTGGTGAATTATTCAGGGAAAGATCGGGAGGCATATTACCGTTCATCTCAAATGCATCTCTGTTCATCAGGGGAAAGAAAGAATTATTCTGTATTCCCGGCTCACCAGATGCTGCTGAAATCGCATATGAAATAATAATGGGGATGATGAATCATCTCTACACCGAGCTGAACAAGGAATCATAGGCAATCAAATCATCCTTCTTCCAATATCATCCCCAATAATGTATCCTGGAAAATGATCCTCCAATTCTTTTATGTCCTTAAGATTACTTATAAAAAGCCTACCGTGTTCTGAATCATAAAAATTTTTTGAAATTAAGATGTCATAATTTTCATCTTTAATTTTGTGGAATTTCAGTTCAAGCATTGATGCATAATATTTTATTGAAATGCCTACATCGGCCCTGCCTTGCTTGACTGCCCTTGAAACAGCTCCATGGCTCTTTGCCTCCCAGAAATATCCCCTTATTTTCTCCGCCTTAAAATCGCCACCTAGCTCCTCCTTTATGAGGCTCTCAATCAGGTCCCTTGTCCCTGAACCTCTGTTCCTGTTGACAAAAAGCATGTTTCCATCAACAATTTCCCTGAATGAACTTATCCCATTCTGGGAAACGAACCCCTGTTCCCTGGAGAAACCTCTTATAAGAACGGCATTTTTCTTCATATTTTCATCCATTACAAATTTATTGTATATCCCATCTTTCATCAGGTGAATTCCGCCTATGTCAGATTCGCCAATCCTCATGGCTTCCACACCTCCCATAGATCCTGCATTTACGATTGCAGGTTGCCTGAATGTCCTGAAAAGGATTCTTTCAAGCAGGGGATCGTTGCTACCTATGCAAAGAACATCTTTCTCCCTTTTTTTCATTGTGAAAAAGTCTACCTCTTCATTTTCTTCATAAAAATTTCTATCTTTAGATAAAACCATTATTCCATCGGAATAGACCATCCTGCTGATTGAACCTGAATCACCGAAAATTGGGTAAACTCTGTTATTCCTGCTAATTATTCCGGGTATCAGATAATCCTTTCCTCTCTCACCGTTTATCCTGAAAGGTATTTTCATTTTTTTAATCAAGAAATTCTCAGTGTTATAAGCATTAGTTATTCCGGGAATAACAATATAATTGAGCACGGACGCAGAGGAAAGTGGGAATCCTGGCATTCCTATGAACGCTGAACCTTTAACTTCGGCCACGAATGTAGGTTTTCCCGGTTTTATTGAAATACCGTGGAACAGCATCTTTCCATCAAGGGAATCAACAACTTCATAGAGCATATCATGGAATCCTGCGGAAGTTGACCCTGATGACATGATGACATCATAGTTCAGGAGAAGAGGTTCTATGGTTCTGACGGCAATATCCTTATCATCCCTTATTATTCCGACGAATTCCGCTTCCACGAGCCCAGTATTATTCAGTGCAGAAACAAAATAATGGGAATTTACATCATATATTTCCCCATCATTCAGATATTCTCCCGGCTCCTTAATTTCATTGCCACTGGAGAAAACAGCAACCTTGATCTTCTTAAAGACGCTAATTTCAGTCTTTCCGGCAGCAGAAAGAAGAGCAATCACCTCAGGATCAATCAAAGTTCCTGGATGAGCAAGCACCTCACCGAATGAAAAATCGGAGCCAGCGTGAGATATATTCTCTCCTGGAGAAACAGACCTGTAAAATCTTATATAATCACCGTCCCGTGAGGTATTCTCTACCATGGCAATTGAATCTGCTCCCCTGGGCAGGATGGCTCCGGTAGGAATGTATAAGGTTTCTCCCGGCAGTATCTCTATTTCATATCTTTTCCCAATCTCTATCTCTCCCTTTAGTTTCAATGTGACAGGATTATCCTCCTCTGCACCTTCAAGAGAGCTGTGTATTACGGCATATCCATCAACTTCTGATCTATCAAAAGGAGGAATATCTATCTCTGAATATACATCTTCAGAAACAATCTGGTTAGTAGCATATTTTATTGGAATCCTTATAGAAGAAATTTTCTTTCTAATGAGAGATGAAATTATATCTCTTGCTTCATCCGGTGTGACAAGTCTATGAAAAATTTTTGTCATATTACCACCTCAGTAACTCTACCTTTACAGTATCTCCTTCCTGGAACCCCTCACTATTTTCATCCACTTCCAGGATTCCATCAGCATCTATTATTGAGTATATGACACCAGAACCCGTAACCCTCACAGGTATTATCATGGGAGGATCATAGTTCCTGTCAATCCTCACTCTGACGAAGCTTCTGAATCCAAGAGTGTTGACAATGGATCTAGAAAGCCGTCCTTCCACATAATTTTTCTTACTCAATTCAATTCCCGTCCAGTGTGAAATAATTGGAAGGAAAATGTTTTCAGCAGCTATTAGTGCAGCCACAGGTAGGCCTGAAATGATAAAAATTGGCCTGCCATTGTAAATATAAAGACCTGTGGTTCTCGCAGGTCTTATTTTTAATCCATGGAAAATCTTTGTGGCATTATTCTCCAGGAAATTAGTCAGGACGTCCCTGTCACTTGGTCCAGTGCCACCCGTGATTATAAATATATCATGATTTTCCTGCTCTATCTTTTTCCTGATCTCATTTTCATCGTCCTGGACTGTGCCCAAGCAATCAGCTTCCAGACCGTTCCATTTAAGATATTCCCTAAGGAAAGGTTGGGTAGAATTAATTACCCTGCCGTTTACTATTTCATTGCCAGTGGAAATGATGCCTATCCTGAAGTCGTATATTTCAATCATTTTTATCCCTACCTCAAGGAAGGCAACAAGATGGGGAGGAGTTATCCTCCCTCCCTTTCGGACGAGAACATAACCTTTCTCTATATCTTCCCCTCTAAGGCTAACATTCTGAAACTTCCTAACGGGTACAAATATCTTGACTTCATCTGAAAATATCTCCGTATCTTCCATCATTACAACCGAATCTGTTCCTTCAGGCAACTTTCCACCTGTATATATCTTAACTGCTTCCCCTTCCCTTACTGACCCATTAAAATCCTTCTCGGGAGATGATTCACCTATTATTTTGAAATATGAGGGATTAGTTCTCGTGGAGGATATAGTATTCCTGGATTGTATTGCAAACCCATCAACAGCACTCTTAGAATATTTGGGGAAATCATCAGGTGAGTGAATCTCCGCACAGGAATAAAATCCCACAGAGTTCATTATGTCAACAGTTCTCTTCTTTGGATTATAGGGAAATTTTTTAGAAGAAATTATTGCATCAGACAATGAAGAATAACTTTTGAATTCCATGATCAATGATAACAAATTAGGTTAAAAATTATTCATTCCAATATCCATGAAAGAAGACTTTAAAGAACTTTCATTGAGATTTAAGCGCTGATCAATAGGGAATTTCTTCAAGGGCATCGTCAAGAATGATTTTTTTTCCTCCAATCTTCCCGTGAAATCTTATGAAGGCGTAATTTCCTTCAATTAATATTTTTAGTAAATACACTCCATCATTATTGAAAACTTCATAATCATATCCATTGAATTCATTAAATTTTATTTTTTCCTCCGAAATCCTATAATATTTGCCATTGAGATTGATAATCCTTGCGTAATCTAAAAGTGAAAGAGTCCTATAATGTACTATTTCTTCAGGGGAGTGTGTGGATTCAACTACCTTCCCTCCATCAAGTGTGACAAGGGTAGAAAAACCAAGGTCTAGATCCTTTGGATTATGGGTAACATATATGTATTCAAATCCATATTTTTTAGACAGATCGTCAATAAGGGAAAGAGAATTAATTCTTGATATTTCATCCTGCATTGAGAATGGTTCGTCCATCAGCATCAATGAGGGAGAAGAGACAAGAGCTCTCGCAACAGCCACCCTCTGAGCCTCTCCCTGTGATAATTCCCAGGTTTTTTTGGAAAGAAGTCTCCTTATTCCAAGTGCATCTATTACCTCATCCAGTATTTCATCATTCCCCTTACCATATCTTATGGAGATTGTGATATTTTTCATCACATTCATATTGGGGAAGAGGTCGAGTTCCTGAGGTATAAGAGCAATATCCCTTTTCTCAGGAGGAAGTGATGTTATATCACGATTATTCTTCATTATTTTTCCTTCATGCATCTGTAATCCAGCTATGCAAAGCAATAATGTACTTTTTCCCGAACCATTTCTTCCGAAAATGAAGGAATTCCTGCCAGCTATTTCCAGATCTTGAACGTATAGATAGAAATCCCCTCTATTCGTTCTCAGATTCTCGATTTTAAGCATAATCTTCCCTCTCAAGAATTTTCATTATCAGGAGAATTATAACTCCTGTGAGAATTAGAATGGAGCTGGAAGCAACTGCAAGAGGTAACCCAGTTCCAATGAACTGTGAATAGATAAAAACCCCTGCCAGATGGATAAAACCTGGAAATATATAATATGCCACTATCAAAATTGATCCTACTTCTGATATGCTCCTTGCCCAGCTCAGGATCATCCCCCTCAAAAGTGCTCTTTTCATCAGCGGGATGGAAATTGAAAAATAGCTTTGCCAGGGCTTCATACCGAGTGTTCTACCGACTGACTCATATTTCATCGTGTTTTTGAGATAACTAACCTGAACAGTCCTTATTGAGTAGGTTGAAGAAAGAAAAAAGAGTGTCACAATGACGGCAAAGAAAGTATCATCAAAAACATAATTGGGGTATATTTCTGTTATAAGGTGACCAAGAGGCATGGTGGGTTCAAAGGTAATGAGCATCATTATACCCACAACTGTGTGCGGAATCATGATAGGCAATTCAATTAAACTATCCAGTGCCTTAGCTGTTCTGCTCCTGTTTCTTGATATGAAATAGACATAAGGAATGGCGAATCCTATAGAAAGAAGAGAAACTATGAATGCCAGCCCATAAGTATAGTAAAGGCTCGTCCAGATTCCCGTGGAAGAATCCTCAAGAATGTATGAAAAACTCTGAAATGTTATAACCCTTATTATTGGTATCAGCAGGAACAATAGATATATTACAAAAAAGGGTAAAAAAAGATAGTAAAGATATTCCCTTCTCCTCATATTTCCTCATATGATGATGTGGGGATATAGGAGGGAACGGGAATGGTTATTCCCGAAAGGAATGATGGTCCCTGACCGTAAAGATACGGCGTCGCTATAGGATCAAATTCACTGCTTGACAGGTAACTCTGTCCCAATGATGTTATCAGGTAATAGATGAACTGGTTTGCTTCTGCCTGGTTCTTTGTATTGACAAGTATGGTTGCAGAATACAGTATCGGTCCTCCAGGGAAATTTCCTATATTGTCTACAGAGGGCCCTGAAGAATTGACCTCTGTGTAGAATTCTACCATTGATTTATTGACGCTTCCAAGATTGATCCATCCAGGGAGGCCATTTCCCCCCTGCTGATTCTTATAATAATTCAATCCCTGATTTATTGCCTGTGATTTGTACGTTAGAGCATAATCTGCTGCACCGGACTGGAGATATCCGTCAAGGCCAATCTCAACAGTTGTCAATTTAAGATCCCCCACTTTGAGTTTATACTGAAACAGCTGGTCATAGAGGGCCATAGAATCATTTACGGGGTAATTACCTCCATAGTTATCCTTTGCAAGCTGGCCATTTGGACCGAACCACTGGTTCCATGCCTTGTTGTATACCATAAACTGAGAGAAGTTATAATCGAATGCTTCCTTCACGTAAGGATTGGACCAGTTTGTATAGAGTATACCTGCAAGTTTTATCATCTCTATTGCCTGGAATCCACTCGGATCAAGTGAAGCGTTGGAGGCGGCAACTATTATGTGAGGGGCACTTATATTCTCAAACCAGAACTGGTTGGAAGGAATGTTATAGCTGCTGTTTGTCCATGTTACTGCCATTTCGTTGGAGGAGAAAATTACCATCCATTTTGTGTAATTCGGCATAAGAATCTGAGGGATAACTCCAGCGGCCGCTGAAATGAAGACATCATATGGCGTTCCTGCAGTTACCTCTCTCGCCCCACCAACTGAACCTGAGAATGTCATCCCAACCTGTATCCCCGTAATGTTCTCGAAAGTAGGTTTGAAATTGTCTCCAAGTGCATACTTAAGGGAACCAGCAGCAAAAACGGACAGCGGAGCTACGGATTTTGTAGTCTGATGGTTCTGCGTTCCAGCTATTATGTATCCGCCAGCAAATCCTATTATTAAAAATACTATGACTAAAATAACTACTGGTACTATAGATCTTTTTTCAGTCATAATTATGAATGAAATGGTTATAGAAAAAAATTCCTATAAAATAAAAAAGGAAGAGTTTAGAGATTTCCAATGGTCTTCAGAAGAATTATTTTTTCAGCATGTAACCTATTCTCTGCTTCATCAAAAATTACACTATTTTTGGAATCAGCAACCTCATCGGTTACCTCAAGTCCCCTATGGGCCGGAAGACAGTGCATGAAAATATAATCCTTCTTGGCGTGGGAGACAAGCTTTCCGTTTATCTGGAAAGCCTTGAATTTCTTCTCCTTTTCCTCACCCTCTTTCTCCTGTCCCATCGAAACCCAAACATCTGTGTAAATTACATCTGCATCCCTGGCTGCTTCGACTGGATCATTGGTAACAGTTATGCTGCATTTATTTTTCTTTGCGATGCTCTTCGCCTTCTTGACAAATTCATCCATGGGCTCAAATCCTTTTGGTGTAGCAACATAGAAATCAATTCCCAGCAGAGCGGCACTAAGCATGAGCGAGTTGCAAGTATTGTTTCCATCCCCTATATAGCTCATCTTCAAGCCCCTGAATTTTCCCTTGTGTTCAAGAACAGTCATAAAATCTGCAACCATCTGTGTAGGGTGCTCAAGATCATCAAGACCGTTTATCACTGATACTGTTGAATATTTGGCCAGTTCTTTCACGTTCTTGTTATCAAATGCCCTGTAAAGGATTCCATCAACCATCCTTGACAAAACTCTTGCTGTATCAGCAACAGTTTCCCCTCTCCCCATCTGCATATCCCTTGGAGACAGATAGATTGCGTGGCCTCCGAGCTGGGTCATAGCAGTTTCAAAGCTGACCCTTGTTCTCGTGGATGGTTTCTCAAATATCATTGCCAGAGTTTTTCCAGCAAGGGTATAGTTAATTTCCCCTTTCTTGAATCTTTTCTTAAGTTCTATTCCTTCTCTGACAAAATCTTCAAAATCGTTCTCCATATCGAGCACTGACACTATGTCCCTTTTCATTTCAACACCTCTTTCAATAAAGCTGGAACCTCATAAGGATAAGCAGCAACCTTTACACCCGCACTTTCCAGTGCACTTATTTTTGATTCCGCAGTACCTTTTCCTCTTGTTATTATTGCTCCGGCGTGACCCATCCTCTTGCCTTTTGGAGCGCTTCTTCCTGTGATATAGCTCACAACAGGTTTGTTGAATTTCTCCTTTATGTATTCTGCTGCTTCCTCTTCCGCAGTACCTCCAATCTCTCCCACAAGTACCACGGCCTCTGTTTCATCATCATTTTTGAATTTCTCAAGTACGTCAATATAGTTCAAGCCTGTAACTGGATCTCCTCCAAGACCTATCACAGTGCTCTCTCCAAATCCTGCCCTTGTCACCTGATCAACAATCTCATATGTTAAAGTTCCACTTCTGGAAATAACACCCACATTTCCTTTCTTGAAAATCTGATTGGGCATGATTCCCAGTTTGCTCTTGAAAGGTGAAGTCATCCCAGGACCATTGGGTCCTACAACTGTCTTTCCATACTTTTTGGCCATGCTAACAATCTTCATCGTATCTTGGTAAGGTACCTTTTCCGTGAGAATATATATAATATCGAGTCCATTGTAAAGAGCTTCCTTTGCTGCATCCAGAACATACGGTGCTGGTACTGAAATAAAAGTTGCATTTGGCTCTTCTGACATAGCGTCAGAAAGTGTGTTGTATACCTTTACTCCATGTACCTCAGTCCCTGCCTTGCCAGGGGTCACACCTGCTACTACCTTTGAACCGAATTTAATCATCTGCAATGTATTGAATGAACCCTGGTGGCCTGTTATTCCCTGAACAACTATTCTTGTATTCTCATCAACAAATATACTCATTGTTTATTCACCTCCTTAACAATTTCATTAATTGCGTCCATCATATCACCATAGGAATGTATCCCATTATCCGACAGTATCTTCCTTCCCTCGTCCTCATTTACACCTGATAATCTGACAACTATTGGAACATCTATCCCAACTCTTTTCTTTGCCTCAATGATACCTTTTGCGACGGTGTCGCAGTGCGTAACTCCACCAAATATGTTTATAAGAATGCCCTTTGGTTTTGCTATCTTGAGTATTTCAAATGCGCCGACAACCTTTTCAACATCATCACTCCCTCCTAGATCGAGGAAATTCCTGGGTTTTCCGCCTTTCAAGGTGAGGCCATCCAGGGTTGCCATAGTCAGTCCTGCACCATTTGCAATAACCCCAATATTGCCATCAAGTTCCACAAGACTGTATCCTCTCTTGTATGCTATTTCCTCTAGTTCGGTTCTCTCGGCTGCATTCTCAGGTATATCCTTGTGCCTGAACAGGGAATCTGAATCAATTATAATTTTAGCATCACCGGCTATAATTAACCCATCCTTTGTAACAACTAGAGGATTGATCTCAACAAGCTCTGCATCATAATCATTGTATAGTGATGCCATTCCTGCAAGAATTGCCTGGAACTGTTTGGACTCATTATCCGGGAGTTTTAGCTTGAAGCTTATATCCTTACCAATGAAATTGGAATATCCAATAACAGGATCAATCCAGTACTTTACAATCTTTTCATCAGGGACATCCTCTATTTCCACACCTCCAGATGTGGTGGCCATTATTATCGGTCTTCTCTTACTCCTGTCAAGTGTAATTGATACGTAATACTCCTTCGCTATATCCAGCTTCTCTTCAAGGTATACGCTATTCACCTTTAACCCCTTGATCGTCATGGAGAGTATTTCTCTTGTTTTATCAAGAAGTTCTTTCTGGTCATTCGCAAATTTTATTCCGCCCGCTTTTCCTCTTCCGCCCACCAGAACCTGTGCCTTAACCACAACAGGAAATTTGTCCCATTGAAGGTTTGAAGGAGATTCTATATGTTTACCAGCTGGTACTGGTATATTGTATTTCCTAAAAAGCTCCTTGGCTTGATATTCATATAGATTCATTTCTATCAATCTCGTATACAGCATTCTTATAAATTCATTATGATTGTGAATTCCCGATTAACCTCTCATATATCTGAAGGTATTCCTGTCCATTTTTCACTGCTCTTTCAGCTTCCGGTATCTTTATATTGGAGATAAAATATTCAACCTTGTCTCTGTTTCCAATACCACCTATTGCAATCAGGTCCTCAATGAAGAATGATATACTACCACTTCCTTTATAGATATCGTAGATAGCATCATAATTTCTGATTGTCCAATCCCATAAACCCCTCCTGAGTACTGGATTCCTTGTTGCATATATCAAGGAGTATAGCAGGTTTCCCCTAAGTTCAGGTTTATCCTTTGCATCATCAATAAATCTGAAGAATAGATTGCTGTCCCTAGTCATTGTAATGGAAACCATCCTTCTAACCTGTTCCATATCGTTGTCAGGTTTGTTTATCTCATCAACAATTTTTTCAAGTTTGAAACCTTCTATGGAAGCTGCAATTAGAACTCCCGTCCTCTCCTCAGCCGGGATTTTCTCATATTCCTGGTACTGTCTGTAAATTTTTTTCCTGAAGCTCTCATCTATTATTGGCAATATTGTATATATCTTTTCAACTATCACTGAAGAATTTTCATCTTTTGATTCCCTGAAAAATTGAAGTTTCTCATTAAGATATTTTCTAGAGAAATCATTAATTTCCTCGTTATTCAAAATGGATATCAATCTCTGGATAAGATCAATGATAATATTTACCAAAAGATAGTTGTTATCATTCTTTACATAATTGAGAAAATTAATGAAATCCTTGATATTTATTTTTGATGCAAGCAGAAATGCATATGAATCATCAATCATTCTCGTCTTGAATTCCTGGCTCTTGTTCTGCGTAAATAAATTTTTTAATATTTCATCAGAATATAATACTCTGTAATACCCAATACCTCTCGGGTTAATAATGAATTTATCGTTATATGGTAGATAAATTTCTCTTGAATCCATCAAAATATTTTCCTCTTCTTCATTTCTTTCATAGAAAATTGGAACTGACCAGATGAAATTATCATGATTATCAAGATAGGAGAACCTATGTTGCACTATTTTAATGCGCTCATTCTCCCTCTTCACTTCAAGATATGGATGTCCTTCCTTTTCAAGCCAGGTTTTCATAATCCTGTCGACATTTAATCCTCCTGATAATGAGAGTGAATTCCAGAGGTCCTCTCCCTTTGCATTCCCATAAGAATGTTTCTTAAGATATTCTATAACGCCCTTCCTGAATTTCTCTTCTCCAATAAAATGTTCAATCATTCTCAGAACTGAGGCTCCCTTCCCATAACTTATTGAATCAAATATCTCTGCTATCTCAGCAGGGTCTTTTACCGGAACCCTTATTGGATGGGTGTTCAGGAGGCTATCTTTCTTCATAGAGGGAAGAGTGCTCTCTACCAGAAATTCTTCCCAAAGATGCCAGTTATTTTCAAGACTGTCCAGTATTTTATTTCCCACGAAAGTAGCGAAGCTTTCATTCAACCAGAGATCATCCCACCAATCCATTGTTACAAGATTTCCGAACCACTGATGTGCCATTTCATGTGAGAGTGTCTTACCTATTTCCTTCTTGAATGAGAAACTGACTGACTCATTCAGCAAGATGGCTATCTCTCTGAACGTAATTGCACCCCAGTTCTCCATTGCACCAGCTCCGAACTGAGGGACTGCTATTAGGTCCATCTTTTCAAGAGGATATTTAATTTCGTAATATTTTTCATATTCATCCATTATCCTTTTTAGTAATTCCAAAGCAAACTTCCCCTGCTGTGATTTGCCAGGAGTGGTTACAACTGATAGTTCTCTGCCCTTGTATTTCTCCTTAATCCTTTCGAATTTTCCTATACCAAGATAAATAAGATATGTGGACATTTTTGGTGTTTCCTTGAATGAGAAGAATGAGCTTTTTTCACTTCTCTCTGCAGTTTCAGGCGGGGTATTGGAAATAACCTCAAGATTGTCGTTTACCTCAACCTCTAATTTAAAAACTGCCTTGGCAGATGGTTTATCAACGCAAGGAAAAACGGATCTTGCACCTGTTGGCTCCATTTGAGTTGTGACTATATATCCTCCATCATATGTGCTTTTATGTATGCCCATAAGTGATTTCTCAGAAATTTTTCCGCTAAATTTTATTTTTATTTCCCTGGATGAATCCTTTTCGATTATTATTTTATTATTCTCTATTTTTGGTTTATTATCAACAAATCCTGAAATCTCATCAATTTCGAGTCCTTCGAAATCAAGATTTTCGCCGTTCGTGAAATCTCCTGAAATTGTTTCATATCCCTTATAATTCAAATTTTTGAAATCCACATTCATTCTTACCATATATTTTTCTATCATTTTATCATCACAATAATCAATTCTTAATATTTACAGATTTGTTTTCCTTACTTGTTAATTAACATTATCCCATTAAGCATAATCTTGCTCTATCAATAGGTTTTTAAACAAAATCGGATTGTGAAATCATGAACTATAAAGCATTCGGGCGAACGGGAATTAAAGTATCAGAATTAATTTTTGGTACATGGTACCTCCCAAATAATACTGCAGAAGGAAAGAGAATAGTAAACAAAGAAGAATCAATAAAAATAATTCAGAAAGCCTATGATCTGGGCATAAATTTTTTTGATACGGCTGATGTTTACAGAGGAGTATATGAGAGAGATACCTCATCAATCAACTTTGAAAATATAGGACTTGCAGAAAGGATAGTTGGGGAGGCTCTAAGGGGCTATGACAGGGAAAGCTTCATAATCTCTACAAAAGTAATGGGCAGAACTGGTCCTCTCCAAAATGATATGGGTGTTAATAGAAAGCATATCAATAACGCTATTAAGAAAAGTCTTGAGAGATTGCAGATGCATTACATTGACTTCTATATTCTTCACGCTCCAGATAATATTACGGGAGTGGAGGAGGCTGCCAGGAGTATGAACAGACTCATAGACCAGGGGCTGATTTATCATTATGGTCTTTCCAATTTCAGTTCCCACGAATTAATGAAATTCATAAATCTTGACTATCTGGAATCGCCTAAATTCATTCAGGATAAATATAATCTTATAGAGAGAGAGCAGGAGGAGAGGAACATAAAGGTAGCTGAAGAAAATAGCCTTGCATCTATGATATACAGCCCCCTTGCACAGGGCATTCTAGCGGGAAGGTATTTTTCAAAGGACACGGATAATGCTAGGGCAAATTATGAGAAATTTTTCAAAGGCAATGATCTATTGAATAAAAATATCAAGGCCCTCGAAGAATTCAGGAATCTCAGTTTGAATAAGGGAGTAAGCATGGCACAGCTATCTCTAGCGTGGTTGATAAACAAAGGTAAATTTATATTCCCAATTATAGGAGCAACCAAGATTGACCAGCTTGAAGATAATGTGAAAGCAACAGAGATAAAAATAACAAAAGAAGAAATGGAAACAATTGAAAAAATATTCAAAAAATAAAGAAAATTTATTTTATTTCTTTCTTCTGTATACAACAACGCCAAGTGCTGCAATTATGATTATTATGGTTATTAGGACCCCTGCAATTACGGATTCAGAATTCAGTCCCAGGTATGAATTTGTAGAGCTATTCTCCACTACAAGGGTATTTGCTGAATTGACATTTGCATATCCTGTTACCGCTATCTCGGAAGATGGGTCATAGTGTACTGAAATTGAATAATTACCAGAATTATTGTTATAGTCTCCGAATAATCCTCCGTTGGAGGAGAAATTCCAGGAACTGTTGTACCATATATCCCTTCCATAGTTATAGGAGAATATTGTGACGTTGCTTGTTGAATTATACTGCCTGTTCCATTGACTCAGGGGAACATTGAAAACCTGGAAGTCCAATGAGTGCATATCTTTTATGTCGCTTGGAATACCCATGTTATGATCACCAAAATCTTCTCCCAAGAACATCTGGGCCCCCATATCATTTATATCTATTTCTCGACCATTTATTGTGCTCATTAATTCTCCCTGGACCCTGAATGCTCTCCAGCTCATATCAATGACATAGTGCCCATCCACTTTCTTCAAAATATTTGTGATGCTCATTTCCAGAGTTAAATTCCTGTAAACTTTCATAGTTGTATTATTTGCAACTGCTTTATAGCTGTATAATATTGTGGCATTGACTACATGAGGTGTGAATCCGCTTGTGCTGTTATTGCTTTCATTCTCTATGGATTGATCCAGAACTCCGATTGAACTAGATGTAATGGTACTCGATCCGTTAAGGTAAAAATTCCTTCCTGATAATGCTTGGGAAAGCATTGAACCATTTGGGTAGTTTAGAACCATGACATAATTGCTGGTTGCATTTACATTTGCAACATTGGTATGCGTATTGATCGTAGCATTGACCTGGGCCCCGCTGGCAAGCGGTACCATTGCCATCGCCAAGACCAATATACCTACCATAATAGTTAGTGATCTCATAATTTCCAATCAATGAACTATATAAACTTTTTATGGTACACAAATGGAAAATTAGTACAATTTTCAAAAAAGAGAAAAAAATTTAGGGGTATTTCTCCACAGATTTTATTTCAAGTTCCGACTCTTCAAATTCCTGTTCACTTATCCTGGAAATTGACTTGAAGAAGGAATCGAGGGTATTCTTTTCGAATACCATAGAAACCTTTGCCCTGTCACCTTTAAGCTCCATCTCATAACTGAATGGTAGGTCAAGATCGGATGTTTTATAAGGATCTATGAGTATCCCCTGTTCAGGAACCTTTGCAAAGAATATCTTTTTGTCTGAATTTGCCTTTTTGATTTTCATGTATTCTAACGCTACTTCAGCCAATTTCTTCTCCCATTCCGCGCTATCACCTGAAACCTCATAGAAAAGTTCAAGATATCCAGCAATATCCACGTATCTTGTGGCAACTTCGGCTTCTAATCCCTTAATCTTCCTTGCTACCTCCAGAGTGAAAGAATTCTTAGGTATAACATAAAAAACCAGTTTTCTCATTTCAATAGATTTTATATTTTCCTTCAACCATTCCTCATTGCTTCTAACAGGACCAAGATAATCTATACTGAAATAGTCCCTTTTGTCTGCGTCCTTGAATATAACACGCTGTAGCTGAGCTGAAAACTCATTAAAATACTTAATCCTGAGGATTACATCTCCATCCCTCACAAGAACAGGGATCTCAATGAACGCTCCCTTTACGCTCAGGAGCATATCTATCATTTCACATATATAACACTCTTCAGAGATTCTAACGGTCACTCCAGCCTTCCTTTCTGTCATCTCAATTTCCTTTGCTCTTATGGCTTTCCTGAGATCGTCCATAGTCTTTCCTTCTCTCAGGTAAGTGACGGAAGCCTCTGTATTGTCACCTCTCTTGTAGAAGTTCAGGAATCCGTTGAATCCATAAACCTTGGAAAAATAGCTGATTGGAGACCTCATATCCTGAAATCTGACAATCATTTCACTGTCAAATTCTATCATACCGGATTAAGTTTTTTTTCATTAAATATTTTTTCCAATAGTTCATTTTTTCATTATATTTAAGTTTTCTAAAAAAAATTTTATAAATAATGCATTTATCATAGAAGTAATTACCTCCATGGAAATTTAAGGTGAAAATTTATTTAAATCTATTAAATTAAATATATTATCTCAATCCCCTTAATGTCCATAACTAAATTTATAAACTTTTTTGTATTCACATGTGCGCTCAAGTGAAAACTCAATGACTGTAACAGAAAGCATTGTAGCTGATGGACCTATTACCGTGGACCTAATGGCCAGAGCTATCTCTAATGGGATGAGCAGGCAAAGTAAGAGAATGAGTGAACAGGAGGCTTATGAAATTGCTTTCCATGTTCTCAATTTCTTTGGGTATAGCAGATATGTTATAGATAACATGTTAGAGCCAGAGGACAGGGATGCCTTTTATATGCTTGAAGACCTGGGGATTCTGGATACCGAGAGAGAGGAAACAACTCTCTTCGATGGAAGGGAATGGAGAATTCACTATTGGCTCATAAAACCGGAAAATGTTAGAAAATTGGCCCAGGGAGACGGAAGGGAGTATGTGAAGGAAGCGCCAACGGAAGGCTTGGTTTATGATGAGCTTCCTGATGATTTCTGGAAAGTCAGGGAATGAGAAATGCATATAGCTATTATAGATAATGATAAGTGTCACTTCAAAAAGTGCAGACAGGAATGCCAATATTACTGCCCTCCTGTAAGGAACGGAACCATGACCGTTGAATTTGGGGAGGACGGATATCCTGTAATTCACGAGGATATTTGTCTGGGGTGTGGAATATGTGCCCATAGGTGTCCTTACCAGGCCATAAAAATAATAGGCCTTCCAGAAAGACAGGTGGGAAAGGAAGTGCACAGATATGGAGAAAATGGTTTTGCTCTTTATGGTATTCCTTCCATGGAAGTAAAAGGCGTAATAGGCATTCTGGGACAGAACGGAACTGGTAAAACAACAATCTTAAATATACTTACCGGAAACCTCATTCCAAACTTTGCGAGGGAGAATACGAGCAAAGATGAGGTTGTAAAGAAATATAAGGGAACGTACTTAGGGAAATACCTCGAAGACATATATTCTGGAAAGAGCAAAATATCTCTGAAACCTCAATATGTTGATCTAATTCCAAAATATTATTCCGGTACAGTTCAGCAGCTTCTTTCCCAATATGGTGAAGGGGTCATCGAGATACTGGAAAAGTTAGGAATGGCAGGGATAGAGAATCAGGACATAAAGGTACTTTCTGGCGGAGAATTACAGTCGGTAGCTATTGCAGCTGCACTGCTCAAGGAGGCTGATGTTTATTTCTTTGATGAACCATCCTCCTACTTGGATATTTCCCAGAGATTGAGAGTTGCATCAATAATTAGAGAGCTGGCTCAAAGAAAGAAGGTGATTATTGTAGAACATGATCTTGCTATACTCGATTTCATTACTGATAATATATATCTGACATACGGTGAATCAAGAGCCTATGGTATAGTAAGCAATGCGTATTCAACAAGGCAGGCAATAAATACGTATCTCGAAGGATTCATAAAACAGGAAAATGTTAAATTCAGAGATTACCAGATAAAATTTGTCAAGAAGCCCCCAGAGATTGATCAGAGCATCGCCCCTCTTATATCATGGGAAGAAATGCATAAGGGATTTGAAAAATTTTCACTGAAAGTGAATCCCGGTGCCCTGAGACATGGGCAGGTTGTAGGAGTAATAGGACCAAATGGCACAGGCAAATCAACATTCGTAAAGATGATGGCAGGCGAAATGAAGCCAGATGATTATGAATTCAACATGTCCCTCAAAACTTCCTATAAACCGCAGAGCCCTCCTTCAGAGTTTAATGAAACTGTTCTAGAATTTCTCGAAAGAGAGATAGGCGACAGAGCTGGAGAGAATGATTTCAAGAATGAAATTATGAGACCCCTCAACCTTGAAACTATAGGGGAGAATCTTGTTTCTGAATTATCTGGAGGTGACCTGCAGAAAGTCCACATCGCAAAAACCCTCGGCAAACCTGCTGATCTTTATGTTCTGGATGAACCTTCAGCATACCTGGATTCAGACCAGAGAATGATTGTGGCAAGGATGCTTAAAAGGTTCACGGAGAATAACAAGAAAACTGCCCTAGTTGTTGACCATGATATTTATTTCATAGACCTCATAGCAACTTCCCTGATGGTATTCAATGGTGAAAGAGGGAAATGGGGAGAAACTTACGGACCTATGAATATGAAGGATGGAATGAATCTATTCCTTAAGAACATCAATCTCACGTTTAGAAGGGATGAGAATACACTTCGCCCAAGAATAAACAAGCCAGATTCAAGGATGGATCTAGAACAGAAAAAAGCCGGTGAATATTATTACTATTAAAGCAAAGTTTCCAAAATTTTTTTGAAAAATATGACCTAAACTTTTATAAATGATGATATTTTTTAGAAATGGGTGAATTTTTTGACAAGAAAAGTTGCCATGGTGGCTGGAGGAGTCACGTATTTTTCAAAAGCAAGGAAAGACAAAACGCAGGAAGAACTGGTGGCAGAGGCCGCCAGAATGGCCCTGTATGACAATGACATAAATCTTGACAAATCAGAAATAGATGGTTCTGTAACGGGCTATTTTTCGGATCATTTTGAACAGCAACTGAAATTTGGCGCAATAATAACTGATTATCTCGGACTAAATCCAAAGAGCCATGTGAGGATCGAGGGGGGCGGAGCTACAGGAGGTCTTGCGATAAGGGAAGGATATGCACAGGTAGCTTCAGGTTTACTCGATGTTGTGATGGTCATAGGCTTCGAGAAAATGTCTGAGGTGAACACAGCTAAGGGAAATGAGTTCATTGCCCTGGCATCAGATACTGATTTTGATTTTCCTGTCGGAGGTTATTACAGTGGATACTATGCCCTTATGGCCAGAAGGCACATGGAGGAGTTTGGAACTACGGAAGAACAGATGGCCATGGTTGCAGTAAAGAACAGGAATAATGCACAGCATAATAAATTCGCACAGACAAATCCCAAAATGAATCCTTATGGGATGAAGGACGGAGGCTCAATAAAGGTTGAGGATGTTCTGAAATCTCCATACATAGCATATCCGCTCAAGAGGCTTGATATATGCCTTATGAGCGATGGTGCATCAGTTGCCATTCTTGCATCCGAGGAAAAGGCAAAAAAGATTACAGACACACCTGTATGGATAACCGGTAGCGGTGCAGGTTCGGATGCAATGAGGGCTGGAGACAGACCGAGGGATAAGAAGAGCCTTCCTTTACTGCCGCATGAAAAACCCGAATGGTACAAGAATCTTGATTATCCGGGGGTACACTCATTCCGTGCAGGAAGGGAAGCGGCAAGGCAGGCTTACAAGATGGCTGGAATAACAAATCCTTTGAAACAGCTCGACGTGATAGAGCTTCATGATGCTTATACCAGCAGTGAAATACAGACATATGAGGATCTCGGGCTTGCCAAGTATGGGGATGGAGGGAAGCTTGTACAGGAAGGTCAGACGCTTGTGGATGGAGAGGTCGCGGTGAATCCTTCTGGAGGTCTTATAGGGAACATGCACGCTGTGGGTGCTACAGGAATAATGCAGGCTGTTGAGGTATTCTGGCAACTGCAGGGAGTTGCAGGAAAATTCCATGGATCAGACAAAACACAGGTAAAGGGTGCAGAAACTGGCCTCATTCATTCACATGCAGGAACAGGAACTTATGTTACTGTATCTGTCTTGAGGAGGTGAAAAAAATGACAGAAGTTTTTTCAATAGATCCGCTCATAATAAAGAATGATTATTATATAGAGTACAGGCACTCCTACGGCAAGACGAGCCCATTTTTCACGAATCTTGCAAAAGGCAAGATAATGGCAACACACTGTGAACATTGCAACAAAACATACCTCCCCCCAAGGAACGATTGCCCTGAATGCCTGAGGGAAACAAAATGGGTGGAGATATCCGGAAAGGGAACAATACACACATTCTCAACGATGTATTTTGCGGGTGAAAAATTCCTTAAGGACGTTCCATTCTACCTGGCTTACGTGGAACTTGAGGGAGTAGATACATTATTCCTTACAAGAATAAAAACAAAGAATCCGGAGAAACTCAAAATAGGAATGAAAATAAAATTAAAGACAGCAAGGGATCCCGAATGGAGAGCCACTGACGTCTGGGCAGAACCAGACGAATGACTCAGTATTTATAGAACCCCTCTCCACTTTTTTTACCTAATTTTCCTGCTTCTACCATTTTTCTTAGTATTGGTGCGGCCCTGTATTTAGGATCCTTGAATGATTCATATAGCGTGTCCATAATATTGACCACAGTGTCTAGGCCGATAAGATCTCCCAGGGTCAATGGCCCCATGGGGAAATTCCCTCCAAATTTCAGTGCCTTGTCTATATCCTCCTTTGATGCAAGACCCTCTGCATATTCAAAGGCTCCCTCGTTCACAAGCATCACTATTATCCTCGTGGTTACAAATCCTGGGGAATCATTCACAACAACATATTCCTTTTTTATGGTTTTAACATATTCAATGCTTCTCTGAACAGTTTCCTCAGACGTCCTTAACCCTTTTATCAGTTCAACTAGATTCATCAAAGGAACGGGATTAAAGAAATGTATTCCTACAAATCTCTCAGCCCTTTTAGTTGTTGATGCAAGCGATGTTATGCTTATAGAGGATGTGTTGGATGCCAGAATTGCATCCTCCTTAAGGTGTGGTTCAACCTTCGCATATATTTCTCTTTTCATGCCTAAGTTTTCAACTACTGCTTCTATAACTATGGAACAATCCCCGAAATCCCTGTAATCATCAGTAAATTTTATCCTTGACAGAATAGATTCTTTCTTTTCAGTAATGATTTTCTTCTCTGTAAGTTTGTCAATGCTCTTCCCTATTGAATTCACTGCCTTCTCATAGATAGATCTGCTCACATCCGTCACTACAACATCATGACCTGCAACTGCAGATACCTGAGCTATTCCACTCCCCATTATTCCCAATCCTATTACTCCGATTTTCATTTACAACACCTCTATGGCTATTGAATAAGCCCCTCCTCCACCGTGGCATATAGTTGCTAGACCTTTGTGAAGAGACATATCCTCCAAGGCCCTAAGGAGTGTTATTGTTATCCTTGCCCCTGAGGCCCCAAGAGGGTGTCCCATAGCAACTGCTCCACCCCTTACATTAAATCTGTCCCACTCAGCATTGAGACCCTGCATAACAGCAAGTGAAGCAATAGAGAATGCCTCGTTATGTTCCACAAGGTCGAACTGTTTTATACCTAGTCCCAGTTTTTCCATGAGTCTTTTGGAGGAAGGAACGGGAGAATAAGGAAAATCGAAGGGGTCCATTGAAGTTGTGTCAACACCTAGAATTTTGGCCCTCTTCTCCAGGTTATATTTTTTTACAGCATCCTCGCTCGCCAGGACTACTGCAGCTCCTCCATCTGAGAGCTGTGAGGAATTTCCTGCAGTGAGTATTCCCTCCTTTGCGAAGGCCGGTTCAAGTTTTGACAGCTGTTCCTTTGACGTTTCCCTTATACCTTCATCAAAGTCCAGACCATCTATTGGAATCATTTCCTTCTTGAATAATCCCTTCTTTGTTGAATCCATCGCCCTTCTGTAACTTTCATATGAAAAATCGTCTGCCATATCCCTGGTTATTCCATGTTTTCTTGCCCATTCATCCGCAATTGCCCCCATATGCCTGTGATATTTGAAATCCCAGAGACCATCATTGATCATTGCATCCATCACCGGTCTTGAAGGATTTAGTCTTTTATCACCCCACCTGAAACTTGAGTCAAGGATGAAGGGTGAATTACTCATACTTTCCATCCCTCCTGCGACCATTATATCTCTCTCCCCAAGCTTAATTGAACGGAATGCATTGGCAATTGAGAGCATCCCTGATGCACAGACCATATTCACAGTTGAACCTGAAGACTCAACTGGAATTCCAGCCATGATTGCAGCCTGTCTACCTGGGTCCTGGCCAAGTCCTGCGCTTATTACATTACCCATAACAACTTCTTCCACTTTCTCTTTTTGAATACCCGCATCCTCTATGGCTCCCTTGATTGCAAAAGCACCAAGATCTATTGCGCTGAATGATCTCAAAGCTTTCCCATATTTGCCAATGGGGGTTCTTTTTAAACCTACTATATAAACATCACTCATGGAAACATCCTCCATCAAATACTACCTCAGCTGAAATTACAAAATCAATTATATGTCCTAGATCATTAACTGCCAAGGATATCAATCCTATATGTGTTCATAAAATAAAAGCTTTTGAGCTATTTATTAAAGGAGATTCGAGAGATTTATTATCCCAGAAATTATTTGACAATATGAAATTCCTGGAGCTCGCCATCGTTCTTGATAGAATTGAACAAACAACAAAGAGACTGGAAATGGTCGACATAATTTCAGAATTCCTGCGCAAGGTTGATGACGAGATAAGGGAGACAGTCTATTTATTACAGGGGAAAGTGGCACCTGATTATGAAGGAATTGAGTTGGGTGTTGCTGAAAAAATTGCAATAAAAGTTCTATCAACAATCACCGGAATTAGTGAAGGTAAGATTGAAGGAGAACTTCTGAAAGTGGGAGACCTCGGAAAGGTTGGAGAAGAGCTTTTGAAGAATAAGAAACAGTCATCGTTATTTTATGAGGAAATGACAATAAGCAAGGTTTTCAGGTCATTCCTCAAGATGGCTGGTGAATCCGGGAGTGGTTCTCAGACAAGGAAGATCCAGATTCTCCAGGAATTACTACAGAATTCCGAGCCAATAGAAGCTAGATATATCATACGAATAGTCCTCGGAAAAATGAGGATTGGAGTCGCTGATATGACCATAGTGGATGCAATAGCAATAGCATTCGGTCGCAAGGAAGATGAGGATGAAGTGGAGAGAGCATATAATATACATCCCGATCTTGCTGAGATCGCTTTTACAGCCTATAACGGTGGTATAGAAGCCCTCAAAAGTATGAAGGTTAAACCCGGAGTACCTGTGAGATCGATGCTGGCTGAAAGATTACCCTCCCTCAAAGAAATTCTCGAGAAAATGGGTGGATCCTGCGCCTTCGAGTATAAATATGATGGACTCAGAATCCAGGCACACAAGGATGGTGAGAAGGTTATCCTATTTTCAAGAAGGCTGGAAAATGTGACATCCCAGTTCCCAGATATTGTTAGGGAAATAAGGCAGAACATAACTGCAGAAAATGCCATACTTGACGGGGAAGCAGTGCCATTCAATCTTGATACCGGGGAGATGCTTCCATTTCAGGAAATATCAAGAAGAAGGGGTAGGAAGTTTGATCTTGACGCCACTGCTGAAAGAATCCCGGTTGTTCTCTTCCTTTTCGATATACTGTATTACAACAATGAGAATATGATGAATAGACCATATGCTGAACGGAGGCTCAAGCTTCTTAATAATATAAGGGAATCAATGAAACTGAGGATAGGGAAAAGCAAGATACTCTCTGATGAAAATGATGCTGAAAAATTCTTCACAGAGGCACTTGAAGCAGGATGCGAGGGTATTGTAGCCAAGAATATTTCCGAAAAATCTATTTACAGAGCAGGTGCAAGGGAATTTCTCTGGATAAAGTACAAGAGAGACTATCAGATGGAAATGGAGGATACTGTGGATCTTGTTGTCGTGGGAGCTTTTGGAGGTCAGGGAAGGAGGAGTGGTGGCTACGGTGCTCTCCTAATGGCAGTTTACTCAAAGGAAGACGGGCTTTTCAGGACAATATGCAAACTAGGATCAGGCTTCACGGATGATCAGCTCAACAATCTTCCAAGGATGCTCCGTCCATATCTTCTGAAGGAAAAGGACAGGAGGGTTGATAGCATAATACAGCCTGATTACTGGTTTGAGCCCGGGAAGGTACTGGAAGTGAAGGGTGCGGAAATCACTATCTCACCAACACATACATGCTGCAGGAACATAATAAAGGAGGGTGCAGGACTGGCAATAAGATTTCCAAGATTCACCGGGAGGTGGAGGGAGGACAAGAATCCTGAGGAGGCAACATCAGAGGAGGAAATAATGGAAATGTACCATTCACAGAAGAAGAAAGTCCTGCCAGATAATCCTTAAATTTTTATCTTATCTTTGATTCCCTATTGGATGGTTTCTATTTCAACCAGAGTAGGTAAAAGGAAGATCGAGGAACCCGTTATGCTAGCTAGCGGAATACTCGACGAGACTTCAGGTTCAATACTAAGGTCCCTGGAATCAGGTGCTGGAATTTCCGTCACCAAATCCATAGGGACTGAGGAAAGAAAGGGATACTCGACACCAATAGTCTCTGTCATTAAAACAGGGATGCTCAATGCCGTTGGACTGGCGAATCCAGGGATAGATGCGTTCCTTGAAGAATTTACAGAAGTGGAGAAAAAAGACAGGATAGCCGTCTCTATTTTCGGGAAAGACTCTGAAGAATTTTCATATCTTGCAAAGAGGGTTGAAGAGGCAGGTTTCGGTATAGTAGAACTTAATCTTTCATGCCCACATGTTCAGGGATTCGGATCAGAGGTGGGGCAGGATCCAGAACTCGTTGAAGATATAATAGCTGAAATCAGAGGAAAAACTAACCTTCAGATATGGGCTAAATTAACTCCCAATGTCACTGATCTGATAGAAATAGCGAGGGCGGCAGAAAAGGCAGACGCATACGTGCTCATAAATACACTGAAGGCGACCGGAGTCGATATATACTCAAGAAATTTCCTTCTCTCAAACAAGATAGGGGGATACTCTGGACCTGGTATAAAGCCCGTTGCACTTAGAGCAGTTTATGATGTATTCAGGGAAACAGGAAAGGATATAATAGGCGTTGGAGGTATATCAGACTGGTCAGATGCTATTGAGTTCTTCCTGTTAGGGGCAAAGGCAGTGCAGGTTGGAACAGGTATTTATTATGAAGATTATGCGATATTCAGAAAGATAAATGAGGGTATTTCTAATTATCTGGAGCAGGAGAAATTCTCTTCTCTAGATGAAATAATTGGGTTAATGGTGAGAAAATGAATTTTTCTGAAATAAAGGAAATAAACAGCCTGGGAAGAAATATTTTCAGCATTAGATTCAACGCTTTAGAAGAGGCCATGCCAGGGCAATTTCTTATGATATGGGTCCCCGGAATAAAGGAGGTACCGATGTCAATATCCTCCATGGACAATGGATTCGAGATAACTTTCAAGGTTTATGGGGAGGCAACAAAGAAACTTTCTGAAATGAATGTAGGAGATAGGATATTCTACAGGGGGCCCTATGGAAAACCGTATCCCGAACCTGTGGGAAAGACCGCCTATGTTGCCGGGGGGACAGGGCTTGCATCACTTAAACCTCTCATAAATAAACACGGAGGGGACGTTTATATCGGTGCAAGAACCAAGGATGAGCTTTTCCTTTTAGATAGTAATTTTCATATTTCAACAGATGATGGTTCAATGGGTTTCCAAGGAAATGTCGTGGATCTATTCCTCTCCATTGGCAAGGTATATGATACAATATATGTATGCGGCCCTGAAATAATGATGAAAAATTTCTATGACAGGGCGGGGAGGAAATATGGCAAGAATGTTTATTTCTCACTTGAGAGGCTAATGAAGTGCGGAATAGGTATATGCGATAGCTGCTCCATAAACGGATTCCGGGTATGCAGGGACGGCCCAGTTTTTAGCTATGATGAAATATCAATGATGGATGAATTTGGAGTTAAAAGAAGAACTGAATCTGGAAAGATAGAACTTATGATAAAAAGGTGATCAAGCTGGATATTCTTCAGAATTATGCATACATTTCATCTCTCCTTCTCATCATTCTTATATATGCGTCATACGAAGACCTAAAGTCCAGGAAAATTACAACCCTGACATTTCTGATAATGGATGTAATTCTTATGGTATACTACATATTCATAAACTGGTATATCTCCATACTGCTTATTCCAGTCATAGGGGAATATTACATCAAAAAATTCTCTATTTTACCATATGCTTTAATAGCTATACCCCTATTGTTTGATGCCAGTATAATTGTAATATCCATATCATACTCAATACTCCTCATCAAAATTTTCTCAATAGTTATCAAGAATCTCGGGAGAGGTGATATAAAAATACTGCAGACAATTGCCGCTGCTTTTCCGATATACCCTCATCTCAGGATCATCTACTCAATTCTACCCCCCGTCATAGTTGTTATGCTAATAGCTTCGTTAATAGGTATCGGGTCCGGTATGATGCTATTCATTGAAAACAGAATGGAAAGGGAATTCAGATGGAAATTCACATCCATCCCCCTCTCAAAGGTTAAGAAGGAATACAAGTACTGGATGAAGAAGGACAGGGCAGTTTACAAGATACCATTTGTGACATTCATAACATTTTCCTATACAATAATACTTATCCTTTCATTACTCCGATTGGTCTGAGTCTTGCTACGATACTGGATATTCCGGCACATTTCACCGAGTTGGCGACCTCATCCACATCCTTGTAAGCATATGGTACCTCCTCCTGGAGAACATACTTGGTTGCAGCTCTTACATAAATCCCCTTCCTATCCAGGTCATTTCTCACCCATTGATCTGTGTAATCCCTTACAGCCTTGCTTCTGCTCATGACCCTCCCTGACCCATGACATGTGGAACCGAACGTCTCCTCAAGACTCTTGGGAGTCCCCACAAGGACATAGGAAGCCGTACCCATGGTACCGGGAATTATGACTGGATGACCAGTTTCCCTGTATTTGCCAACAATTTCCTCCCTACCAGCTGGAAAGGCTCTGGTGGCTCCTTTTCTATGAACAACAACATCCATTTTAGTTCCATCAACATAGTGTTTTTCCATCTTTGCTATGTTGTGCGCAACGTCATAGACTATTTCCATACCTGCATCTTCAGCCCTTTCACCCGTAACTTTTTCAAAACTCTCCCTGATCCAGTGGGTTATTATTTCTCTGTTGGAGAATCCGAAGTTTGCGGCCGCTCCCATCGCTCCAATATAATCTTCAGCCTCCTTGCTCTTGATGGGTGCAGATGCAAGCTGTTTATCAGGTACTTTTATGCCATATTTGACCATTGCATCCTCCATCACTTCTATGTAATCAGTGGCAACCTGATGGCCAAATCCCCTCGATCCTGTGTGCACCATAACAGTTACCTGTCCTTCCTTTTCTATACCGAATTTTCTTGCAATCTCTGCATCGAATATCCTATCAACAACCTGTATTTCCAGAAAATGATTGCCTGCTCCAAGGGAACCAAGCTGGGAGAATCCCCTCTCCCTGGCTTTTCTTGATACCTTGCTTCTGTCGGCAAACCTTAAATGTCCCTCCTCCTCTATTCTTTCCAGGTCGCTCTCCCATCCGTAACCCTGGCTGACAGCGTATTTCACACCCTCTGAAAGAATATTTTCAACTTTTTCCCATCCAAGCTTTAATTTACCTTCCCTTCCAACACCTGAAGGAACGTTGTTGAATATTGTATCTACTACCTCCTTTATCCTTGGACGGATATCCTTTTCTTCAAAGTTAGTCCTGATGAGCCTGACACCACAATTTATATCATACCCAACTCCTCCAGGTGAAATGACGCCATCTTCAAAATTAAATGCAGCAACTCCGCCTATTGGGAACCCGTAACCAAGATGAATGTCAGGCATTGCAAGGGAAGCCTTCATTATTCCCGGAAGTGTTGAAACATTGACAACCTGCTTTAGGGAATCATCATTTCTAATGCCTTTTACTATTTCATCATCAGCGTAAATTATACCAGGAACGCGCATACCCTTTTTCTCATCCCTTTCTATCTCCCACTTGCAGTTGCCTACTTTTTTCAAATTTAAATCCATATTATCCCATGCATTTTTAAGATAAAAATCTGTAAT
>ERZ1669250.68-NODE-68-length-55224-cov-31.237833_pt1 | contig 55224 bp, 52 predicted proteins | sample MGYA00579295_ERZ1669250 | MGnify/ENA primary metagenome ERZ1669250 (study PRJEB41166, sample SAMN08046056) | hot springs metagenome | biome: hot spring; feature: acid hot spring; material: thermophilic sediment; isolation source: thermophilic sediment from acid hot...
AGCAACTTATAAACGAGAACAATGAATTGGTCTTCATACATCGTTTTGCATAACGAGGTAGCTCCCGTTAAGGGGGAGTAAGATCCGGGAACCTCCGCCATTCATGGCGGAGAGGGGCCAGATCCTTAGTTTTTTGAAGCTGTTTTTATGATTAGCCCGGGGCGGATTCGAACCGCCGTCACCGGCTCCAAAGGCCGGTATGCTTGGCCGCTACACCACCGGGCTTCTATTTTTTCTGGAGATGTCTTTATATAAAAAGCTTGCTGAGAGAAAAGGGTTTAGTGAAAATTTACTACTTTATTTAAAAAAGTTGATTTAATAACCTAAATAAAGACATGTGTTTAAGAATGTTGGGTGCTTAGCCGCTCCTCTTGCCGAGAAGAGGCCTCCCCTTTCCTAGCGGCCGTAAGGAAAGGGTCTTGGCGGAGAAAAGTGGCTATCGCCCGGCATGTGGGTATACCTGTATTGGACGTAACGGGTATGCCTGATGAGCAGGAGACAAAGTTCCAACACCTGTTTTTAGCAGGGAATACAAATAAAGAACATAAAAGTCCAGTATGATACAAACAAAGCTTCGAACAAGAAAAATTTAAAGCAAAAACATTATTCTTTTACAACATCTTTTAATATTTTATACATGATAAAATCAGAGGTGGCGAAAGCTCTGCTGGCTGGTAGAAGGTATGCTTCGCGGTTCTGTAGTTATCCTTGGGTGACCAAGGAGCCCTACAGAACTGAGGGGTGTACCTTCTTACTTGTTAGCTGAGATTTTTGCCATCTTTTTATGTATTTTATCATGTATAAAATATTAAAAGATGTTGTAAAAGAATAATGTTTTTGCTTTAAATTTTTCTTGTTCGAAGCTTTGTTTGTATCATACTGGACTTTTATGTTCTTTATTTGTATTCCCTGCTAAAAACAGGTGTTGGAACTTTGTCTCCTGCTCATCAGGCATACCCGTTACGTCCAATACAGGTATACCCACATTTTGCTTATCTCAAAACATTAAAATTATTAAACAGGTAAAAATAATAGTGTCTTATGGAGGCAGCCAAAAAAATAGCTGATTTTGTAAAAAACTTTTCATACAAAGACATTGATGTAAGAGTTAAACAAGAAATAATTAACAGAATAATAGACGCGGTTGCTAATGCAAATTACTCATACAAAAGTTTGAAGATATACCTCGATCCTTTGCTCGAAAGCTTTAAAGGCAATGCTATAACGCTTTCAGGAAAAACAGCTTCAGTAGACTATGCGTCTTTTTACAACAGCTTTCTTATAAGGTATCTAGATTTTAACGACACCTACCTTTCAAAAGAGCCTTTACACCCCAGCGATATGATAGGAGGTATCTTAGCGCTAGCTTCAGAATTAAAATCAAGCGGAAAAGATATAATAGAAGCTATTGCTGCTGGCTATGAGGTAGGTATAACCCTTTGTGACGCTGGTTCGCTGAGAAAAAGGGGCGTTGATCATGTAGTATTTCTTGGAGTTGGGGCGGCGGCCGCAGCATCAAAACTTTTGAAGTTAGATGAAAACAAGACAGCAAACGCAATATCTCTTGCCCTCGTGCCTCATATAGCGTTGAGGGAAACAAGAAGCGGAGCGCTCTCGATGTGGAAAGGAGGAGCCGCGGCAGAATCGGTAAGGAACGCAATTTTTGCTGCGCTTTTGGCTAAATCTGGTATAACCGGTCCCGAGCTACCTTTTAGCGGAAAAATGGGTCTGATAAATGTAATATTTAGCGGAAAAGATTTTGATGATTCTGTACTAGATAAAATGGACGGCAAGGGCGTGCTAAGGACGCTCATTAAGGAATTTCCAGCAGAATATCACGCTCAGGCGGCAATAGAAGCAGCGCTCGACATAAAACTAAAAAAAGATGTTAAAAAGGTAACAGTTGATACATATGAAGCCGCAAAAACTATACTTGCAGATGACGCTTCTAAATGGAAGCCTGAAACTAGAGAAACAGCGGATCATAGTCTACCGTTTCTGATATCTGTTACTTTGTTTACACAAAACTTCTGGTTTGAAAGTTATGATCTAATAAAGGATAAAAAAGTTATTGAATTAGCTTCAAAAGTTGAAGTAAACGAAATCGAGGAATATACAAGGATGTATCCTTCTAGCCTGCCTGTAAAGATAACTGTAGAATACTCGGATTCAACTAAGGATTCATCTTATAGAGAGGTTCCTAAGGGGCATTATAAGAGACCTATGAGCAGGGAAGAAATAATAGCTAAAGCCCAAAAGTTAGGGTTAGATAAAAAAGTCATAGATTATATTGAAAACATTGAAAACAAAGAGGCGGTAAAAATTGTCTTCTAACAAGGAAATTTTGCTTAACAGTGAGTTTTTGATAGTACCTGGAGTTTATAATCCTTTTAGCGCTTTACTAGCAGAAAAGGCTGGCGCCAAAGCTATATATCTCTCAGGGGCTGCGCTGACTTCGTCATATGGGCTACCAGACCTTGGAGTAATATCATTAGAAGAACTAGCTTACATGGTAAAAAAGATAAAAGAAGTCGTAAACTTACCGCTAATAGTTGACGCTGACACGGGTTTTGGCGAGCCTCTAAACGTCTATAGAACCATAAAGGTTCTAGAAGCCTCAGGAGCAGACGCCGTCCAGATAGAGGATCAGGTAAATCCAAAAAAATGCGGTCATTTGGATGATAAGGCTTTGATATCTAAAGAAGAAATGATAGCAAAAGTACTTGCCGCTAAAGAGGCATCAAAGGACATTGTCTTGATAGCCAGAACCGATGCACGAGGGGTTTCAGGGATTGATGATGCAATAGATAGGGCCCAGGCTTATATAAAAGCGGGGGCAGACATCATATTTCCTGAAGCGCTTTTAAACGAAGAAGAGTTCAAAATTTTTGCAGACAAAGTGAAGGCAAGGCTTCTTGCAAACATGACAGAATTTGGAAAAACACCTTATATAACGGCTCAAAAGTTCAAAGACCTGGGCTATCGGTACGTCATATTTCCAGTTACTTCATTTAGAGCGGCCGCAAAGGCAATGCAGGAAGTCTATCGGGTTCTTATTAATGAAGGCACTCAGAAAGAAATATTGGATAAACTAATGACGCGAGCACAACAATACGAAGTAATTAACTATTATTTTTACGAAAATATGGACAAAGAGCTAGCCAAAAGGTCTTATTTGATCAAATGATACAAAAACAGAAATGATTAATAAGGTACTCTGTATAGGTTTTTTGGTATGCCTAAGGTAGCTAAGGTAAAAGACAGATGGAAGACAAAGGTCTGGATAGAAGTTCTAGCCCCGGATATATTTGGTAACGTTTCAATAGCTAAGATACCCGCAAACGACGAGCAATCTGCAGTTGGCAGGGTCGTACCTATATCTTATTTTCAAGTTAATAACGAAAACCCTGAGAACAATAACATTAAACTTTACCTTCAGATAATAAAAGTTGAATCCCTTAAAGCTAAAACTATAGTTAAGAGAATAGAATATGCAAGAGAGGTATACAGGGCCATGATAAGGAGAGGCAGTTCTCTTATAGAATGGGTGGGAGATTATAAAACGTCCGACGGCATGGAAGTTAGGCTTCACATTTCCCTATTTACTCCAGAAAAAATAAACTGGTCCAGAATGCACAAAATAAGGCTTACGATAAATCAGGTTTTAAGCGAAAACGTACCAAACCTCACGTACGATCAGCTGTTAGAACAGCTTCTTAAGGATAGAACCCTTTTAGATAAAGTCACAGAAGAAGCTAAAAAGATATATCCAATAAAGAACGCAGTTCTGTTGAGCCTTAAGCTTCTTAATAAGCTTGTAAAACCGATAGAAACGCCGGCTCAATAAGTCGGGCAAATAATTTATCGTTCATTTCTTAAGTTGTTTATTATATACTTTATCGCATCGTTATCAAACTCTACAGTTATAGGTCCAAGAGGTGATTCTTGAGGATCGTCACACATAACAACGTGGTTTACAAAAGCCGCCTGTTTGTTAAGCATCAGAAAAAACCTATCGCCCTTTCTTCCCTCGTTTAAAAGCCTCAGCATTAAAGACGTCATATCTTTATCTTTTATCGATTGAAGCAACTTTTTTAAAGTCAATTCTCCTGCTTCTACTTTGATCAAGTCCTGCATTATTTCCAGTTTTATATCATCTTTAGAATCTGTTAAATTAATTACTGCCTTCTTTACCTTTTCAGGGTCCTCTGATGGATAAATTCTGCTTGAGATATAGAGCTTCACGTTTTACATTAAAGCTTTAACTCTTAATAATATTTTGGCGAATTACCGTTTTCTAGGTCTTATTAAAAGCTGATTATAAACCACATAAATAGGTTAATGTTTTTATTTTTCTAAATAGAGCCTATAGTATGAGTTCAGGGGCCGAAAATTTTAAGGAAGTTCTGAAAGTTTCAGGGAAAGAATACGAATTCTATCCGGTTAATAAAGTAAAAGATTTAGGACTGGGGGACCCTGAAAGATTGCCATATTCGTTGCAAATAGTTCTTGAAAACATGCTAAGAAACTATGATGGCAAGGCCGTAAATGAAGAAAACATTAAAGAACTACTAAACTGGAACAGTAAAAACCCGGCTGAAAAAGAAATTCCGTTTAAAGTTTCACGAATACTTATGCAGGATTTCACTGGCGTCCCTGCTATAGTTGACTTAGCTTCTATGCGAGATTATGCAAAAGAAAACGGAAAAAATCCAGACTTAATACAGCCAGGAGTTCCTATCGACCTAATAATCGATCACTCTGTGCAGGTTGATGAATATAACAGTTCGAAGGCTTTTGAAGTAAACTTGGTAAAAGAAATAGAAAGGAACGAAGAGAGATATAAATTCCTTAAATGGGCAGGCCAGGCATTTAGGGAGTTAAGGATCTTTCCTCCTTCTGCAGGTATCTGTCATCAGATAAACCTCGAATACCTAGCAAAGGTTGTAATGAATAACAACGGAATAGCTTATTTTGATAGCTTGGTCGGGACAGATTCGCATACAACGATGATAAATGGGATCGGCGTGTTTGGATTTGGTGTTGGAGGTATAGAAGCAGAGGCTGCAATGCTGGGCGAGCCAATATACTTTATAACTCCAAAAGTAGTTGGTGTCAAGCTTAGCGGTAAGTTGCAGGACGGTGTTACTGCTACAGATCTGGCATTAACTCTCGCTAAAGTATTCAGAGAACACAACGTCGTAAACAAATTTATTGAATTTTTTGGTGAAGGTGTAAGAAACCTTTCAGTTCCTGACAGAGCTACAGTATCAAACATGAGCCCTGAATACGGCTCAACCGTTTCCCTTTTCCCAGTAGATGAAAAAACTCTTGAATACCTTCGTCTGACAGGCAGACCAGATTGGCTAATCAAGCTGGTAGAAGAATATTATAAAGCGCAAGGCTTGTTTGGCGCAAGAGAAAGAGAGTATTCAGAAATCATTGAAGTTAACCTAGACGAAATAAAACCAAGCGTATCCGGGCCTTCACTACCTCACCAAAGGCTAGATTTAGAAAAGATTCCCGAAAGCTTCAGGCAGACATTCATAAAGGATCAGCCCAAGTCTCTTGGCGAACTTAAAGAGGGCGATGTTATAATAGCTGCAATAACTAGCTGTACAAACACAAGCAACCCCAACGTGCTTGTTATGGCTGGTCTTGTAGCAAAAAAAGCATATGAACACGGGTTAACGGTTAATACGAATAAAGTAAAGACGAGTCTGGCTCCTGGCTCAAGGGTAGTAACAGAATACCTGAATAGATCAGGGTTACTTGAATATCTTGAAAAGCTGGGCTTTTATGTAGTAGCTTACGGGTGCACTACATGCATAGGTAACAGCGGTCCCCTTCCGGATGATTTCAGCAGGTTAATTAATGAAGGAAACCTCGCAACGGTAAGCGTGCTTTCAGGAAACAGAAATTATGAAGGCAGAGTGCATAACGATATAAAGGCTAACTACCTGATGTCGCCTCCGCTTGTAGTAGCATATGCTATAGCTGGAAACATAAACCGGGACCTTACTAAAGAACCTCTTGGTTATTCAAACGGTAAACCTGTATATCTAAAAGATATATGGCCGAGCAATTCAGAAGTTCAGGAAACAATTAAGAAATCTATAAGTAAAGACCTTTATGAGGCTGTTTATAACGATAACATATTTAATATAAACCCCTACTGGAATTCATTAAAATCCCCTTCTGGTAAATACTTTGAATGGGACGAAAAAAGCACATACATAAAGAGAGCTCCATATTTTGATGGATGGAAAGCTGGAGAAAAGAAAGACATTGAAGATTTAATAAACGCAAGAATACTGCTTGTGCTTGGGGATTCAGTATCAACCGATCACATATCTCCTGCGGGCGCAATAATGCCAGACAGCCCAGCTGGCAAATACCTTATTTCACATGGCGTTCCTATAACAGAATTCAATACTTACGGTGCTAGAAGAGGAAACCACGAGGTCATGATAAGGGGCACATTTGCAAACAGAAGGCTCAAGAACCTAATGGTTAATGTAGAAGGAGGATATACAATACATTACCCTGATGGGCAGGTGATGACAGTCTACGAAGCTGCAATGAAATATAAAGAAGAAGGCATTCCGCTGGTAGTTATTGCAGGTAAAGAATACGGTTCTGGAAGTTCTAGGGACTGGGCTGCAAAAGGTCCAGCACTTCTTGGAATAAAAGCAGTTATAGCTGAAAGCTTTGAAAGGATACACAGATCAAATCTCGTCGGAATGGGCATAGTACCGCTACAGTTTAAAGAAGGACAGAACTATAAATCTCTTGGCATAGATTATTCCAAACCGATTTCAGTTATATTTAAGGATAAAAAACCGCATGGCACAGCATATCTTGTATTTTATGATAAAGCAGGAAATCAAAAATCAACAGAACTGATCATTAGGATAGACAGTGAATTAGAGATGGAGTACATAAAGTACGGAGGAATACTTAAATACGTACTTTCAAAAATGCTCGCAAGAGCATGAAAAATTACAAAATTTCAATTATTAGAGGAGACGGAATAGGACCTGAAGTAATAAGCGCTACAGAAAGAATAATTGAAGCAGTAGAAGAAAAGTTTTCTTTAAAATTTGAAAAAATTTTAGTAGAAGCTGGTCTTGAGGCATATAAAAAATATGGCACAAATTTACCTGATTTCTCGCTTGAAAAGATAAAGCATAGCGATTGTCTGCTGAAGGGACCAACAACTTCTTTAGAAGGAGAAGGAACAGAACTTGGGGTGCCCGTAAAAATAAGGAAATATTTTGATCTGTATGCGAACCTCAGGCCGTTGAAGAATTTTCCGCGAATTAACTCAATTTTTAAAGGCGTGGATCTATTAATAGTTAGAGAAAATACGGAAGGCATGTATTCAGGGCTCGAATATAAAATCAGCGAAGGCACAAACATAGGGATAAGAGTTGCTACAAAAAGGGGCGCAGAACGAATTATTAACGTAGCTTTTAAACTTGCCCGCGAAAGAAAGGAAAGAGTAACCCTCGGCCACAAGTCAAACGTGTTAAAAATGACAGATGGTTTGTACAAAGATGTTTTTGAAAAAGTTTCAAAAAACTATCCTGATGTAGAAGCTAAGGAAGAACATATTGATGCATTAGCTATGAAACTTGTAATGAGACCACAGGACTATGATGTAATAGTATTGGAAAACCTATATGGCGACATAATATCTGATCTGGCTGCTGGTTTAGTTGGCGGTCTTGGGATGGCACCTTCTGCTAATATAGGAGAAAACTTTGCTATGTTCGAACCCATACACGGTTCGGCACCAGACATCGCCGGCAAAAACATAGCGAACCCCATCGCGTCTATATTATCTTTTTCAATGTGTCTTGATTGGCTTGGAGAAAAGAACGCTTCGCATGTAGTAGAAGACGCAGTTATCAACTTGCTTGAAAGAGGCGATAAACTCACTTTAGATTTGGGCGGAAGCTCTACTACGCATGAACTTGCAGAAAGTATAGCTAATGAAATCCTTTCGATAAGCGTTTAAATTAAACGGCGGTCAATATAAAAAAGAAATATTTATTAAACATAATTTAGTAATTAAATTACATGCCAATAGCTTTTGTGTTGCTAACAGTAGAACCGGGAAAGGAAGAAGAAGTTTTAGCTAAGCTAAAGGAAATACCTGAAGTAGAAGAAGCTCACAGAGTTTACGGGGTTTACGACACGATAATAAAGGTAAATGCGCCATCTCCAGAAAAACTAAAAGACACAATAACTTGGAAAATTAGAAAAATTGAAAACGTTAAATCAACACTTACTATGCTTGTTGTAGAGCAGTGATTAAGCCAGATACTGTGGCGGTACTTGCTTTAAGTTTTCCTTTATTGCATTTATACTTTTCATGAAAAGTTCTTTTTGCTGTGACGAAAGTGGTACTTCTATTATTTTTTCTGCGCCGTCTTTTCCGAGTACTACCGGTACCTCTGCGAACACACCTTTTACGCCGTATTCCCCATCAAGCAATACGCTAGCTTCTACTACTAGCTTCCTGTCCTTCTTTATGGCATCTACCATCAACAGAAGACCCGCTGCCGGACCCCAGTTGCTGCTGAATTTTCTTAAATTGGTTATCTGGGCCCCCGCTTCGATCGTGTCTTTTACGACTTTGTTATACTGTTCTTCTGTCAAGAAGTCTTTTAAGCTCTTTCCGTATACGCTGGAAAGTTCAGGTACAGGATACATATTTTCTCCGTGCTGGCCAAGAACCAGAGGCACTATAGATGCTGGAGAAACCCCTATGTACTGAGAAGCGTAGTAAGCCATTCTTCTTGAATCAAGAACGCCGCTAAAACCTATTACACGGTTTCTTGGGAAACCTAGCTTTTTATAAAGAACAGTGACCATGGCGTCCAGAGGATTTGTAGTTATTATAACTATAGAATTTGGAGCGTATTTTTTGACCTGTTCAGCTACGCCGGCAACTATTTCTGCGTTTTTGCCAGCTAGCTCCTCCCTGGTCATTCCTGGCTTTCTTGCTAGCCCGGCTGTTATTATGACAATATCGCTTCCTTTTATATCCTCATAATTATTTGATCCAACGACTTCTACTGACTTTCCAAGTATTGCTGCGGCATGATTCATGTCGAGCGCTTCTCCCTGAGGAACTCCTTGAAGAATGTCCACAAGAACTATCTTTTTGTCGGCTTCGCCCAACATCAGAAACGCAGCTGTTGTTGCGCCTACTTTACCGGAACCAATAATTGATATCATCAAATAAGGTTTAGCCAAGGGTAAATATAACGTTTTATCATAAAACAATAATAAGAAAAAAATTAATTAAATTGAATTATTTTCTAAAATTAATATTCAATAACAATTTTTTGAAAAAGCGGTTCAGGGTGACCGATTTTTGTTCCACTTGGGATAGTTTCCCATTTTTCAGGTGCGCCCGCTTTAGTAAGTTTTATCGTTTCCGCAAGTTTAGTTGCTTTCTTTGGCATTACTGGATACATCATAAAGCAGATGTGCGCAATTGATTGTACAGCGTTAAATAATATTGAAGACGCTCTTGGCTTATTGTTTTTTATTTTGCTCCAAGGTTCTTGAGAACTGAAGTACTGGTTGCCAAGCTCTGCAGCTTCTACAAATTTTTTTACCGCATCTTTTATTTTCAAATCATAGTTCAATTTGATAAAATCTTCCTGCAGGGCCATGACGGATTTTGAAAATTCTTCGTCTTCTTTTGATGCGCTCTCATTTGCTGGCACTACGCCTCCAAACCTTTCGTTTAAAAACATCAGCACCCTGTGAATATAATTCCCTACTTTGTCGTTCAGGTCGCTGTTCACCATCTTGTCAAAATCCTGCCAGTTAAAACTCGAGTCACCTCTTTCAGGTCTGAGCGCCAAAATAGCATACCTCCAGTACTCTCCTTCGGCTACGCTCAAAGCGTCAGAAGCCCATACTCCTATATGCTGGCTTTTGCTGAATTTAGCTTGACCGAATAGAATGAATTCGGTAGAAGCTATCTTCTTTGGCACGTTATAACCTTTTTTAGATGCCATCAAAAGGGCAGGAAGTATTATAGCGTGAAAAGGTATGTTATCTTTACCTATAAAATACACAGATATTGTTTCAGGATCAAGCCAAAAGCTTTCAAATAAATTTTTACCGGTCCTTCTTTCGAGCTCAACAACTCCTGAAAGATACCCCAATACAGCTTCCATCCAAACGTAGATAGTCTTATTTTCAGCTCCCTTAAATGGCGCCGGTATTCCCCACCTGTTATCCCTAGTTATTGATCTTGGTTTAAGGCCTTCGCTTAGCATGCTCTTTAAGTAACCCTGTACATTTTCATCTAGAGTTTTTACATACTCTGATATTTCTTCGCTTAACTTTGGGAGGTCAAAAAACCAGTGATAGGTTTCTTTTTTTACAGGTTTCTCACCGCATATCGCGCACTTGGGTTCTATAAGCAGAGTAGGTTCTAATAGCCTGCCACAGTTATCGCACTGGTCACCGTTAGCTTTTTCATAACCACAGTAGGGACATTTTCCAACAACGAGCCTATCTGGCAGAAAAATCTTGTCTTTTTCACAGTAAAGCTGAACCGTGGTTTGTTTGAATATATACCCATTTTTTTCTAACTGTAAATAAAAATCCCTTACAAACTCTTTATGAACTTCATTTTCTGTTCTCGTATAGTTATCAAGCTCTACTGAAAAAGCATTAAGTATTTCAAGAATCTTTTTGTGCATTTCATCGGTAAGATCTTTTGGATTTTTGTGCTGTTTGATGGCTTCTACTTCTATTGGTGTTCCGTGTTCATCGGATCCTGAAACAGAAATAACATCTTCTCCCATACTACTTAGAAACCTTGCATAATAATCAGCAGATATAAGGTGCAGTAAAGTTCCTAAGTGCGGCTCGCTATTTATGTACGGCCAAGCTGAAAAAACCAGATACTTGCTCAACTTTAATCTTTCGAAGCTTAAATAGTATTTAACTTTTATTAAATTATATTACGCGAGAAGCCAGTCGCAAGGCGAAACACGCTCCTCCAAACTTTCAATGCATTTTTTAAATATTTAAAAATATAAACGCGTTATTATTTCAAAAGATTGAACATAAATGAGTTTTATTAATAAAGTTTTTAAGAGCATCATATAAATAGTTAAGCAAGATTGGCCATGCAGGAAAGATATGAAATTAGATGGCACGGAAGGGGAGGCCAAGGAGCTGTAACAGCTGGGGTTCTGGTTGCTGAGGCTGCTATACTTGATGGCAAGTATGCTCAGGCGTACCCAGAATTCGGAGCTGAAAGAAGGGGAGCACCGGTTAAAGCGTACACAAAAGTCTCAGAAAAACCGATCTACTCTAGGTCTCCTATAATAAATCCAGACATCGTGGTGATTTTAGATCCAAGCATAAACAAGTCAATATACATGGATGGTTTGAAAGAAGGCGGTATGATTTTAATAAATTCATCTAAAAGCGATGAAGAAGTAAAAGCATTGATTGGAAGAAGCGATGTTAAAATAGCTGTTGTTGATGCTACCCATATAGCTCTTGATATACTTAAGTCAGCTATAGTTAATACAGCTATGGTGGGCGCGCTTGTTAAAGTTGTGCCACTGGCAACTCTGGAGTCCCTTGAAAAGGCCTTACACGAAACATTTAGCAAAAAAGTAGCAGACTTAAATTACCAGATAGTTAAAACCTCCTATGAGAAGGTGAAAATTATAAATTGACTCAAGAAAAGCTTTTGGGATGGAAAGAGCTACCACGTGGAGGGTCTATACTTGAACCCGGAAACAGCGAAAGCAGATATACAGGCGACTGGAGAACATTTAAACCGGTCATAAAGCAGGACAAGTGCACAAGGTGTTTGAGATGCTGGATAGTATGCCCTGAACCAGCTATTTATATTATAGACAAGCCTTATGCAACGAGTAGCGGAAGACAGTTCAAATTCAGCGTAGAAGTTAACTATGATTACTGCAAAGGCTGTGGCATGTGTGTCGAAGAGTGTGAGCCTAAAGCTATAGACTGGGTAGAGGAGGAGAAATAAGATGGAAAGCGTTCTTAAGATTACTTGGAAAAGGTTACCTCTTAGCTCTAACTTTGCTATAGCTCAAGCTGTTAAGGATTCGGACGTAGATGTAGTTTCAGCATATCCTATAACTCCTCAGACAACTGTAGTAGAAAGGATCTCAGAGTTTATAGCGAACGGAGAGCTTAAAGCAGAAATGATACATGTAGAAAGCGAACACAGCGCCATGAGCGCAGCGATAGGTGCAAGCGCGTTTGGTGCAAGAGCCTTTACTGCAACGGCTTCTCAGGGACTGGAGCTCATGCACGAGCTTCTTCATATAGCTTCAGGCTTAAGGTTGCCAATAGTCATGTCGGTTGCCGCTAGAGCTCTTTCTGCGCCTATAAGCATATGGGGAGATTACACGGATGTAATGAACGCTAGGGACACCTCATGGGTAACTCTGATAGCTTCAACTGCTCAGGAAGCTTACGACTCAATAATTCAAGCCTATAAAATAGCCGAAGACCCCAGGGTCTTTCTGCCAGTTATGGTTGCTTACGACGGCTATGCGATGAGTCATACATATGAACCGGTTTACGTTTCTGAAAAAGCAGACGCTTTTAAGGATTATATACCGAAGAACCCTCAGTGGTATACTTTAAACCCTGACAAGCCAGTAACTATTGGGTCAATAGCTAGTCCTGACTGGTACTATGAGTTCAAATACCAGCAAGTCGTAGCTATGAAAAACGCATATGATGTAGTAAAGGAAGCAGATGAAGAATACGGTAAAAGATATGAACGAAAATATGGTATTATTGAAGAAGACGGAGTCGAAGGCTCTGATATAACGTTTGTAACATATGGAGGGATATTCGGAACCTTAAAGGAAAGCGTCGAAGAGTTAAGGAAGAAAGGGGAGAAAATAGGGCTTGCAAGGATAAGGCTTTTCAGGCCTTTCCCTTCAGAGGACATCGCTAAGATAGCTGAAAAAACAAAGGCTTTGGTAGTGCTTGACAGGGCTATCACTTATGGTGTAGGAATCTCAGGACCAGTATCAAGAGAAATAATAAGCTCTCTCTATTCGAGCGGTATTGAAAGAAACGTTTACAGCTTCATAATAGGAATTGGACAGAGAACGGTGACCGAAAAAGATATGGCTGCCATTTATGAAAAGACAAAAGAAATGTTGGCTTCTCACGAAAAACAGAAAGAGAGCATTTATTGGGGTGTAAGAGAATGATGGCAAAACCTTTCTTTAGAACAGTTTATGATGTCCCAAGAGAAGAATACCTTGCTCCAGGACATGGACTATGCGCTGGTTGCACAGCAGGAACCATTGTAAAGTTGCTTTTGAAAGTAGCAGGACCAAACACAATAGTAGTTAACGCTACAGGGTGTGTAGAGGTTTCAACTACGCCGTTCCCGTACACTTCTTGGAAAGTTCCGTGGATACACGTAGCATTTGAAAACGCGGCAGCGGTTGCTAGTGGAATCGAATCAGCACTAAAGGCTCTAAAAGCAAAGGGCGTTCTCGATCCTTCGAAAAAAATAAACATAATAGCGTTAGCAGGGGATGGAGGCACTTATGATATTGGGTTCCAAGCATTGAGTGGCATGCTTGAAAGGGGACATAAAGTGATGTACGTGCTTTATGATAACGAAGCTTATATGAACACAGGCATACAAAGAAGTGGCGGGACGCCTGTTTACGCTTGGACGACTACAACGCCCGTTGGAAAAATATTAAAAGGAAAAATTCAGCAAAAGAAACCAATAGCAGAAATAGTGGCAGCTCACAGGATACCTTACGTAGCTACTGCAAACCCCGGTTACTTTGCTGATATGATGAATAAATTTAAAAAAGGACTTGAAGTAGACGGGCCATCCTTTGTTCACGTAATACAGCCGTGCACTACTGGCTGGAAATTCGATCCAAGATACGGTATAGTACTGGCTAGGTTAGCTACAGAAACAGGACTCTGGATAAACTGGGAGCAGGAAGAAGGACAGTTCAGGGTAACTGTTACCGTCCCCAGAAGAAAGCACGTAAGACACTATTTTGAGCTTCAGGGAAGGTTCAGCCATCTCACACCCGAGGAAATAGAGGCTATACAAAAAGAAGTAGACTTGGAAGCAGACAGGATAAACAAGCTTGTTGGAAGAACGGTCATAGGTCCTCTGGTAGAATAAACAATTTATTTTTTAATCTATCATTTAGTAAAAATAATGATTATTTGATCAAGTTTATAATTTTCTGTTTATTTAAGTTAAACAGGGCGAGCGGCCGGGCGGGCTACGGGGAAACCTGAGGAAGCTCCTCCCTTCGTTCCACGGGGTTTGGCGCGGCGACGCGCGGCGAGAGATCGCCGGCTCTGGAACAGAAACGAAACCCGACTAGGCAAATGGCTTTGATGGCAACCGCTTGGTTGCCGGAGGACGCTTGGTTAAGGGATGAAACGGCCATCCCAAACGAAGAAAGGCCAAAACTGGCCAATGACACACCCGTGGGTGAGGCCTAGGTTGGCCGCATAGTCAAATCCCGCCTAAACGGAAGGAGGGCTACGAGCCGCACGCCCAACTTATTTGTTAAATAAATGTATGACTCAAAACAGCTATGTAATCAGCTAAAGCTCATTTAGTATAAGATCCACCTTGAATTATCCATCTGTCTGTATACCTATTCAAATTTTGAATGACAGATATCAAAGACCTTGGCATATCATCCATGTAAACAAATTCAGGAAGATAAGAAAGCAACTTAAGGGTAAAACATTTAATTTCTTCAAAATTGAGCATGTTATCTGCGTTAAGTCTGCTCTGCGAGTATCCTATATGCATGTAAGATTTTACTTCAACAAAATGCGGGTTGCCTTTCTTTATAAGTTCTGCTGCTTTTGGTAACTGTTCTAATTTATCATTATATCCCTTTATCAGCGTTATTCTTATGACCGTCCTTGTTTTCATTTGGCTCAAGAGTTCTAAAGACTTAATCCATCTTTCCCAAGCGTCTTTATACAGAGGCCTGTTAATTTTAATGAAATCGTCTTTATCATAAGCGTTCATTGAAAGATAGACCTGTGTTGGTAGAGCATCTTCTTCAATTAAGCGCTTAAGCATATCCGGTTCCTGACCATTTGTTACCAAGAATATACTTTTTGTATTAGGCAGCGATTTAAGGTATTTAATCATCTCTGGAAGCTTTGGATACATTGTAGGTTCTCCAGAGAGGGAAATTGAATAATGAGAGGGAGTCAAGGCGTCCTTAAGCCACTCTTTATCGATATTATTATCCCCCATAAAACCTATCAGGAGCTTTTTCCTTTCCTTTTCCAAGTTTTTAACTATTTCAGCCGGTTCATCTATCCACGATTCAGGCATCTTTAGCATTTTATAAAACTCATTAGGCCTCCAGCAGTATATGCATCTGTTTTCGCAGAAAACAGCTGTAGGAGTAAACTCCATGCATTGATGTGTTTGTATGCCATAGAATTTGTTCTTATAACAACCGTTCTTTTCCCTAATAGCCTCTTTTGTCCAGTGACATATCTCAACCGCGGAATGTCCAAATATTCCATAATGTGCTCTCTTTAAAGCTTCTACCGTTTGTGAATCAAGAACAAGCTTTTCTTGCATCCGCATTTTTTAATGTACAGATCTAATTTATAAAAGCAATCCAAAAACTTATAATATCCAAAACAGTTGAAATTTTAATACTTATTGCTGTTTACGTTTTTAAGAGAAACATACAATTTGCAAGCTAGAACTTGTAGATTTTATACGTCATGGTCTTTAAATCGCAAATGGCTTTTGTCATTCTATCATGTAATAAGAAAAAATAGGAAACCAGAGAAATTTTTTAACGTGTACTTTTAAAAGCTTAAAATCAATAAAAACAGCTAGGAGATAGATATGCCGGTAATTCAGATATTCAGGAACAGGTTTGAGAAATTGATCCCAAACCACAGTTATAACGAAATAGCAGAAATTTTGCCATACATAGGAGTTGATATTGAAGAACTAACCCCTGAATATGTAAGGATAGAGTATTCACCAAACAGACCCGATTTTGCTACTGATTACGGCGTTGCAAAAGCGCTTAAGGGTTTATTCGGTGACGAGATAGGTATAAACTACTGGATTCCTGAAAATGACAGTATAACCGTTAACGTAGAGGAAAACGTCTTAAAAGTTAGGCCTTTTATAAGCATCTTTGCTGCAAAGGGTTTGAAGCTTGATGATGAGGATATAAGACAGCTGATTTCGATGCAAGAAGACCTGCACGAAGGCTTGGGTAGAGGCAGAAAAAAGCTTGCTATCGGGATTCACGATATGAAAAGTTTAAAATTCCCGCTTTTTTACAAAGCTGTAAACGGAGATTACAAGTTTATACCGCTAAATATGGACAGAGAAGTTACCATAAAAGAAATGCTCGTGCTGACAGAACAGGGTCAAAAGTATGGTAAGTTGGTAAATGATACTTACCCAGTTATAATCGATAGCTCAGGAATAACGCTTTCTGTTCCACCTATAATTAACGGGAATTATACAAAAATTACAAATGTTACAAACGATGTCCTTATAGACATCACCGGCAATGACATTAAATCCATGAGACTGGCAGCTTCAGTCATAGCTGAAACTTTACATGACATGGGCGCTCATATCATAAAAGGTACTGCATACTATCCAGATGGTAGAACATCATACAGCCCAGACGTTTCTGTTCATAAAATTACAGTGAGCATGGATCTGATAAGAAACATGCTAGGGCTTGACCTTAAACCAGAAGAAGTCGTTTTGTATCTTAAAAAAAGTAGGCTGGATGCAAATTATGAAAATGAAAGTATAGCCGCAGTTGTTCCTCATTACCGAGGAGATATAATGCATGCTGTGGATATAGCTGAGGAAGTGTTGCTTGGATATGGTCTTTTTAACGTAAAGCCAGACCTTGATATAAAGCTAGCAAGCGGAAAACGTTCTGAAAGGACTAAATTAGATGATCTTGTTAAGGCTACTGCTATAGGTTTAGGATTCACTGAAGTTTTAAATCCTATGCTCGTATCAGAAAACGCGTTAAAACAGGTTCTCGGTGAAGACATAATGCCAATAACTGTGGAATTTTCTAAAAGCTCAGAGCACAATGCCCTAAGGACAAATATATTTCCAAGTTGCATATTTGTAATAGCATTAAATCAAAACGAACCCATGCCTAGAAAAATATTTGAAACAGGAGACGTTGTAAACCAAAAAGAAAACAACATTTTACAGGAAAAAAGACTCTGCATCCTGGAAGAAAAGGATGGTATAAGTTTGACTGAAATGAAGTCCTATTTTGAAGCTTTTGTTAAAATTTTGGGGCTGGACGCAGGAAAGATAAATTTTGTTAAAAATAAAAAGCCTTATGCCTTAAGGGCTTTTAACATCGAGCTTAACGGCGAATTAATAGGGGAAACTTTTGAAGTAAATCCCGCTCTCATCACTGATTTAAAAATAAAGAATCCAGTTGCAATCTTGGAAATCAGCTTGGACAAACTTTATAATACAATAATTAAAGGTCGATAATAGATTAAAGCTTAGTCCTTGCATAACTTACAGCTATAACTTCTATTTCACTTATATATTCGTTACTTAGAAGGTAACTTTCTAAAGGTTCTGTTCCTCCTTCAGCTTCATCTATTTCTATATCAGCTATTATTGCGTTTAGCCCAAAAGCTATGGGCTCAACTTCGTATCTGACAACTTTATACTTGGTTATGCTCTTTATTATATCTTCTGGGTTTGTTTCTATCTCTTTAGGCAATATTTTTACTCTAACCAAAACCTTGTTTGGCATAATCTTCACCTTTACTTAAGGGCCTTCAAACCCACAGTTATCGCACTTGTACGGTCTGTTAAACTCTCTGCATTTCTCGCATCTCCAGATAGTCACCTTGCCACAGTCAGGACACAAAAATTTTGTATATTTTTCATTAGGAGCTATAGGTTTATGACAGCTAGTGCATACCGGCAAACCTCTGTGTGCCAATTCAAAGGAATAGTAATTAGAACGTTTAAAAACATTTCTCACATTATAAGTATAATGCGTTAAGAGAATTTTTGGAGTTTACAGTTTTCATTGAAAAAGCTTTGTATTTTTTAGGTATTTTCTACTGATTGTTTAATTATTTTATGATTTGGTTAAAAACTTATTCAAACGTTAATTTCTTTTCGGTTTAGTGAGGTTTGTACAATTAATCTCTTTTTGGAACAAAAAGCCAAAAGACACAATTCATGACTTTTCTGAGTTACGCCTTTATCAATACGTATTCTTTTTGTTTAAATAATAAACTATTGTATCCTTAACCTAAGCAATTAAAAAACCAAAACACCGCGAAAGTGTCTGCTATTATTAAGATAACCGATCACAAAAGCAGCAACGTTTATCATGAACTCAAATAACTAAATAAAGAATCGTTTTTAAAGCATGGTCTTCTTTCAATATATCTTTACATATTTAATGTTTTAAAGATTTTTATAAACAAGTGCCTTTTTTCTATTGAGCTTATACAATCTTTTCCAGCTTATGTAAAAGCTTAAATTGTATGTTTTGCGTGGTAAATTAGATGAAGATTTTACTGCTAGATGCAGAAAAATTCGAGTTTAAGGCCATTGAGCCTGAAAGCTCGGTACATGATGAATATGAAAAAGGAAAGTCAGAATCATTTAAGGATGTTCTAGTAGGGTTTGTTACTCTCGAAAAAGGAGACGATGGATCTGTTTTTGAAGAAGCATTAAGCGACATTGCGGATTATATGTCAAAAATAGGGAGAAAAGATTTGGTTCTTTATCCCTATGCACATTTAAGCGATGAACTGATGCCTACTTCACAAGCCATAAAGCTTTATAACGAATTAGCGGAGCACATCAGAAAAAATGGCATAAACGTCATAAAAGCTCCGTTTGGATGGAATAAAAGCTATAGCATACAGATAAAAGGACATCCTTTAGCTGAAAGTTTAAGAACATATAAAGCTAAAAAAGGCAAAAAGGCAGGATTTACTCCAAAAGAAAAGTTTTACAGATTTTTTGTAATAGATGAAGAAGGCAACGAATATGAAATATTTAAGGATAAATTAGAAGAATATGAAGTACTGAACAAAAACCCCGCTCTAAAAAGGTTTGTGCTAAACGAACTGATAGGTAAAGAGACACACAAAGAAGAACCTGCACACATTAAATACATGAGAAAGCTTGAACTGGTTGATTATTGTCCAGAAAGCGACATAGGACACCTTAAATGGTTCCCAAAAGGCGTTATAATAAGGGATCTTATACTTGATTATGCTGAACAGTTAGCATTAAACTGGGGCGCGATAAAAATGCAGAACCCTTTAATATACAGGACTGACGTAGAAGCGATAGCCCTTCTTCAAGGAGAATTTCATGAAAGAGATTACAAGATAGAAGACGAAAACATGGTTCTCAGGTTTGCAAGCGATCCTGGGGCCTTTCCTTTTGTTCAAAAGGTAAGTTTAAGTTACAGGCAGATGCCCTTCAAGGTTTACGAAGAAGCTCAATGTTTTCGTAAAGAGCAGAGCGGAGAAGTCGTGGGCCTGATGAGAGTTAGGAGCTTCCTCATGACCGACCACCACGCTTTTTGTCATAACGAAGAAATAGCCAGAAAAGAGTATTATGAGCTTTCTAAACTCTTTGCAAAGCTCATGAATGATATAATATCTGGAGAACATTGGGTTCTCGGTTTTGAAATAGTCGACACATATTATGAAAAATATAAAGACCTGTTTAAACAGATACTTAAAGATGTTAAAAAGCCGGCTTTCTTTAAGCTAATGAACCGCATGACCCATTACTACGCTTTTAAGAACGAATTTCAGGCTATTTTTCCAGATGGAAATAACCTTCAAATTTCTACTGTTCAGTGGGACGTAAAGAATGGAGAAAGGTTTAACTTAACATATATGAACGAGGAAGGAAAAAAAGTGTTTGTACCAATAATAATTCACGCTTCGAGTTTTGGAAGCATAGAAAGAGCTTTAGCTTCCATGCTTGAATCTGCAGCATGGCAGGAAAAACAAGGAAACGTGCCTCTATTGCCCTTCTGGCTCTCGCCTGAACAAGTAAGGGTTCTGCCGGTGTCCAGCGCTGAACATCTAAGTTATGCAGAAAAGATAGCAGATAAAATTGAAGAAAAAGGCTTCAGAGTCTCTATAGATGACAGAGATATAACTTTGGGGAAAAAGGTCGCAGAAGCTAAAAGTGATTGGATTCCTATTCTGGTTGTAGTAGGTGCTAAAGAAGCAGAAAGCGGAAAAGTTAACGTAGTAAACAGGATTGGTGCTCAAATAGGTAAAGAACCTTCATTTGAAATGAGCGTCGAAGATCTAATGTCTCTTCTTGAAAAACTTCAGGCAGACATGCCAAAGAGAAAACTCTCATTAAGCAGATACATTTCTAAGAGGCCCAAGTTCGTCTAAAATTTATATTAATGTAAGTTAATTATTCCTAATATGCCAGTTCATATAAATGCCGCTAAGGGCGATATAGCTCAAGATGTAGTTATGTCAGGGGATCCAGAAAGGGTAAGACAGCTTTCATCTATTTTAGATGAAAGAAAAGAGATAAGCGCTAAAAAAGGTTATGTAATTTATACGGGAAAATTTAAAGGGCATCCTATAACTGTGGCCTCTCACGGTATTGGTGGTCCTTCAATTTCAACTTTGTTTGAAGAACTTGCACAGCTTGGAATAAGAAGGGTAGTAAGGTTCGGCACAAGCGGTGCGCTGCTTCAAGAAATGAACATAGGGGACGCTGTAGTTGCCACAGGCGCCAGTTATTCGCCAGGAGGAGCTCTTAATGAACATTCGGGCGGCATTGTTATTTCGCCTTCTCCAGACCTTGAGTTAACTTACAACTTATATAGGAACTTAAAGGATAAAGGAATACAGACTTATCTAGGACAGGTATTTTCAAAGAACGCATTCTATACCTTGGATAACGCTTTGGAAACTTATAAAAAATATAACGTGCTTTCTCTTGAAATGGAATGTGCAACTCTTTTAACTCTTTCACAGATAAGAAATATAAGGTCCGCTTGCGTTCTAATGATAAGCGACAGCGTTGTCAAAAAAACAAAAATGTATACTGCTGATGAGCTTAGAGAATTTGCTATGAACATAGGGAGAGTTATATTTGAGACTTTAGCAAAGGATTAAATCTCGAACCCAAAACCCTCTGCAAATTTTGAAAATTTTCTATATTCATTTAAAAATTTAATGCCTTTTTGCGTTATAATATAAACCTGTCCTTCTTCTTCATTTATCTGTCTAATCAAACCCTTTTTTTCAAGTTCTTCCAGTATTTCTGTCAATCTTACATAAGGCACATTAGACCTCCTTACAAGTTCTGTTATCTTTAACCCATCGTTTGACTGTTCAAGCGTAAGAAGCAAATCTGCTATTATTCGTATTCTGCTTCTCATTTTAGCGCACCAATGAGCTCAGCATTATTAGATAACCAAGAGCCTGCACAATATAACCCAGTGTTGTAAAATAGTTTATAATTTGCATGAATATCGAAAAAGAGACTAGGATTAATCCAGTTCCCACAAGGAGGTTTGTTAACCTTTTTGTTTTCTGATAATACAAAAGAGTTTCAATTCCAGCATAAAGCGAAAAGAATATAGCTATAGTTCCACCTGCTACATAAGGAATTATTATAAGAGGGGCCAGGTTTTCGTTAAGTTCCTTTATGTGTTCTAATCCTATCAAGAGAAACCCCACGGCTTCGAAATAAAAACCCAGATAAGGAGTAATAAAGTCGCTGAGCAACCCCAGCATTATTATCAAGAACGCTATGCCTTCTCTTAGCAGGGTTTTGCTTTCTACTTTAAGGTAACCATAGAAACTCGTAAAAGTAATTATCGCGGTCGCTATTATTGAAATTAACAATGAAATTTGCTCAACTGTTGTAACCATACTTTAAATCATTTTAGAAAAAAACGAGTAAATAAACGTTTACGGGCCCGGCGGGATTCGAACCCGCGGCCTCCGGCTCCGAAGGCCGACGCTCTATCCTGGCTGAGCTACGGGCCCTTATACAAACTTAAACGGGGGGTAATAAACGCCTTTTTCTGTTATTATGGCAGTTATCAATTCAGGTGGAGTTACGTCAAACGCCGGGTTGAACGCTTTTATTCCTCGCGGGGCGATCCTTTTTCCTTTAATGTAAAATATTTCCTCTGGAGGTCTTTCTTCTATAACTACGTCTTCAACGTTACTTTTTAAATCTAAAGTTGAGCTGGGAAGAGCCACATAAAATGGTATGTTAAAACGTTTAGCAAGGGTAGCAACTTGAAAGGTACCTATTTTGTTTAAAGTTGTCCCGTCTTTAAGAACTCTGTCAGCTCCAACAATTACTTTATTTATGTAACCTTTCATCATAGTTAATCCAACTGCGGTATCAGCAATAAGGGTTACATCAAAGCCGTCTTTTGCGAGTTCGTATGTAGTGAGTCTCGCACCTTGCATGACAGGCCTTGTTTCAGTAGCAAAAACTTTGAGATTCTTGCCTTTTTCTTTAGCGATCCTCAAGGGAGCTAGAGCAGTTCCATAATCTACAGTTGCAAGAGCGCCTGCATTACAATGCGTAAGAACGGTATCTCCATCTTTAAAAAGCGGTTCGCCGTTTTCCCCTATCTTCCGGGCATTTTCAAGCTCCTCATTAAATATTTTTGATGCTTCTTCCCAGGCCTTCTCAAAATTAACATCTTTCTTGAGCGCATCTAATACGCGATCTACAGCCCACATGAGGTTTACTGCGGTTGGCCTTGCTGTCTTTAGCCATTCTCCAACCTTTTTGTATTCATTTATATCTTTAACCTTTTTGGCAGTTAACGCAAGCCCATAAGCTGCCACGACCCCTATAAGAGGTGCTCCTCTTACAACCATTGTTTTTATGGCGTTATATGCGTCTTCAGCCGACTCAATTTTTAGCCATTTCTCCCGTGTAGGAAGGAGCCTCTGATCAAGCACCCAGACCTCCTCTTTTTCCACTTTAATGGGTCTCATGCGTCATATTAAAAGCGCCCCTTTATTTTATTTTTTTCTTATGCAAAAGGAGAATTAATAGAATGCTTATAGATGTCTCATGTCTCAAAAACCCTTTTGAACGCGCTATAAGCTTCATCGTTTATGAGGTATACCCTTACTTCTTTTAGAGAACCATCTTTTACGCTTTTTAAAGCTTCTAAAAAAGCTTTGGCGGAATCTTCATAGGGAAACCCGTAAGCGCCGGTTGAAATAGCAGGAAAGGCCACGCAACTTAAACCAAGCGCTATAGCTTTTTCTAAGGCAGCCTTATAAGCCAGCACAAGATCATTATAATCTCCTTCTCCATAAATAGGCCCAACAGCATGAATAACATACTTTGCTTTAAGCTTTCCACCAGAGGTTAAAGCAACTTCACCTTTCTTTAACGGGCCGTGATTCTTAATGAATTCATCACTTTCTTTCTGTATTGAATATCCTCCTTTCTTAACGATAGCATAAGCTACCCCACCTCCATGCTGTAAAAAGGCATTCGCGGCGTTAACTATAGCATCGCACTCTGAATCTGTTAAATCTCCCTTAATGATTTTTACATCTATAGATCCTATTTTTTCCATAAATTTTTTTATACAGAAAATTATAAAAATGTTCTTTCAGAAAATTGCTCTAACAAATTAAATTCTATATTAGGAACAGCTAAATCATTATGCATAAAAAACTGCGTTAAGAACACAAGAACCCATAAATTTTTGTTCGTGGTTAAATCAGATAGATTTAATTGGCATTTCATATAAAAACTAGCTAAGCACCAAATTTTTATATAGAGTCTATCAAACTATTGTGAATAATGGAAGTTCAAAATCCGTTAAAAGACTTTAAAGGCACGCAGGATTTAACTTTCAAAAAATGGGAAAAAGCAAGAAAAGAAATAGATTCTGAAGAGAGGCCTTTAGTTACATTCATAGAAGGGCCTCCAACTATGAACGGTGAGCCTCATATTGGGCACGTAAGAGGAAGGGTCATAAAGGATTTGTTTTACAGGATGGAAGTTTTAAAGGGTAACAAGGTATTTTTCAGAGCCGGATGGGATACACAGGGGCTTCCCGTTGAGCTCGAAGCTGAAAAGGAACTTGGAATAACAGGCAACAAATATCAGGTTCTGAACAAAATAGGCGAAGATAAACTCGTAGCCAAGTGCAAAGAACTGATACATAATTATAATAAGATCTGGAGGGACGTTGACAAACAGCTCGGGCTTATGTTTGATTATGATAAAGCTTACTGGACGTATAAAGATGAATATATTGAAAGAGAATGGAAAATAATCAAGGCCGCTTATGAAAAGGGGCTGCTATATGAAGATTACAGAGTAGTAGCTTACTGTCCTAGCTGTCAGACAAGCCTAAGCAACAGCGAAGTGGCGCTAGGCTACAAAGAAGAAACCGATCCTAGCATGTATTATAAGGTAAAATTAACCGATGAAGACCTCTATCTTATAGTATGGACAACCATGCCTTTTACCCTAGTTACAGATGAAGCTGTTGCAGTAAACCCAGATGAAAATTACCTTATAATAAGCGTTAAAGGAGAAAAATGGATAGTTGGTTCAACGGCTTTAAACTCGTTCTTAAAAGAAACAGGAATAAAAGCAGAAGTTGTAGGAAAAATAAAAGGCAAAGAGCTAGAAGGAAAAAGGTACGTTCCAGCTTTACGCGATCTAGTTCCTGCACAAGATTATATGTTCACTAACAGACAAGCATATTATGTTTTTGCAGAAGACTTTGTCGATGTCACAACAGGAACGGGCATAGTGCACCTAAGTCCTGCTAATGGAGAAGAAGACTTCGAAGTTGGTAAAAAAAGGGGTTTGCCAGTCTTTAATCCTATAGACGATCAAGTAAAGTTCACAGATCAGGCTGGCAAATATGCAGGACTTTTTGTAAGGGACGCAGATGAAATTATAGCAAAAGATCTTGAAAGTAAAGGGGTACTGGTAAAATATGGAAAGATAAAGCACATTTACCCAACGTGCTGGCGTTCAGGTCATAAGTTAGTATTTTTAGCGAGAAGGGAATACTTCTATGACATACCTAAAATAGCAGACAAAGCTTATGAGGAAGCTTCAAAAGTACAGTATTATTTTGATCAGCCAAGAAATAGATTTCTTGAGATAATAAAAGAAAAAAAGCCTTGGTGTATAAGCAGGGAACGAGTCTGGGGCACTCCTTTACCGGTTTGGGTCTGCAAAAACTGTGGTAACAAAATATATCTTTTCAGCAGGGAAGAAATAATAAAAAATGCTATAAAGCTTCCAGATGGCTCTAACTTTGAGCTTCATAAGCCTTGGATAGATAGGATTGTGATCAGATGTCCAAAGTGCGGCGGTGAGGCTTACAGAGAGCCCTTTGTTCTAGATACCTGGCACAACAGCGGCGCAGCGCCGTATGCTTCCTTAACTGAAGAAGAGTATAAAAAAGTGGTTCCTGTAACATTTCTAACGGAGGGCATCGATCAGACCAGAGGATGGGCCTATACGCTTCTAATGGAAGGGGTCATATTTAACGAAAGATCGCCTTACAAAAGCTTCCTTTTTACCGGTCTTATAGTAGATGAAAAAGGCGAAAAGATGAGCAAAAGTAAAGGCAACGTGGTTTACGCAAGAGATCTTTTTAACACATACCCTTCAGATCTTGTAAGATTTTACCTGATATGGAAGGCAAATCCAGTTGACGTTTTGAGTTACGATAGGAAAGAAATGATGGAAAGGCCTTTCCAAGTGTTAAACACACTTTATAACCTTCACATATATTATAAAGTAAACTCAGAATATGACGGTTTTATCTGGGAAGAAAAAGAAAAAGGAGAGCTAACTGAAAAAGAACTCTGGATACTCGGGGTGCTTCAGAAAGCCAAAAAAGAATACATTGAAGCATATGAAAAGAAAAGACTAAACGATATGGCTAGAATTATGGAACGTTTTATAATAGAAGATTTTAGCCAGAAATACGTTCCTATGATAAGGAATGAATTATGGAACGATAATCCAGAGACTGAAACAAGAAGGTTTGGTATATACTGGACTTTGGGTAAAGTTCTAAGGGAACTCGATATTTTGTTACACCCTCTTGCTCCTTATACTACTGATTACCTTTTTGAAAACATCTTTGGAATTAAAAACTCTCTACTAAAGGAGAGGCTTCCAGCATTTGATGAAAGATATTTTAACAAAGATCTTATAGAAAAATATGAAAAGGCATGGGACGTTGTTTCTCTTATTAACAGTGCAAGGATGAAGGCAAAAATAAAAAGGCGCTGGCCATTAAGCGAAGCTATAATATTTTCCGCGTTTGATCTTTCTGACGAAGTTCTTTCAACGATCTCTCAGATAGCAAACATAAAAACTGTGCATCGCATAAAAAGCTTAAAAGAGCTTCCTTTAGAGGCAAAAATAAGGCCTATAGCCGGCGAGTTAGGTAAGCTCTTTAAAAAGGATTCTATTAAAGCAAAAGAGCTCATCGAGTCTTCAAACCCTCTCGATATAGCAGAATCTATAATTAAAGAAGGGCAAGTGAAAATTGATGGGTTTACAATACCGTATCAGGCTGTTGAGATTCAATTTGTTTCTAAACCGGGCTATGAAATCTCATGGGAAAAAGGCTTGCTTGTAGTTATAAACCTGCAGAGAGATAAAGATCTTATAGAAGAGGGGTATCTAAAAGACGTCGCAAGGCGTATTCAGTATGCTAGAAAAGAAAAAGGTTACAATCCTACAGACATCCTTGAAAAGGCCGAAATATATTCTGATGACGAAGATATAATAAACGCCGTCGCAAAAAGGCTAAAAGAACTTTCTTTTCTTACAAGAGTTAAGAATTTCAGAATATCATCAGGAAGACCAGAATCAGGAGATTACCTAGAATATGAGCTGGATGAGAAAAAGATTTACATTAGATTTGAATAATCATAAAAAATTGATCGACTAATATTGAAAATTTTTAAATTATAAAATTAAAAGTTTTTATCCTTTGATTTTTAATAGGAAAGTATATGAAATTTTATCTTAAATGCACAAAATGCGGTCAAAAATATGATCCAGATTATACGTGGCCAAGGTGTGAAAAATGTGGTGGCCTATTAGAAGTCACGTACGATTATGGCACTATCGAAATTCCATCTGATTTTAAGACCGCTTTCATAAAGCAATGGAAGTACAGGCCTTTTATGCCTGTTAAAAGAAGGCCTATAACTGCTGGAGAAGGAGGAACAAGGCTAAGGAAGGTTAGTTCAAACCCAAGCGTATACCTTAAAATAGAGCTGGACAATCCAACAAAGTCATTTAAAGATAGAGGTTCAACTGTTGAAGTTACACGGGCCCTTGAGCTAGGCCATCAACGACTTGTGGTTGCGTCTACTGGTAATATGGCTTTATCTATTTCAGCGTATTCGGAAATTGCAGGCCTTGAGACTATAACTTTCGTAGGTTCTGGTGCAAATCAAAATAAAATAGACATGATAAGGAATAAAGGCGGTAAGATCGTTCAGGTTGAAGGCGATTTTAACAGCGCTTTAATTGAAGCTGAAAAGTACGCCCAAAAAACAGGTTCATTCTTAGTAGGCGATTACCTTTACAGAAAAGAAGGACAAAAAGGCGTAATCTTTGAGATAATAGACCAGCTTTCCTACAACTCACCGGATTATGTTTTTGTGCCAGTGGGCAACGGAACTTTGATTTCTGCAACATATAAAGGGCTTTATGAGTACAAACTATTTGGGCTTATAGACAAAATGCCTAAAATTGTAGGCGTTCAAGCAAAAGGCGCCGATGCGTTTTACAGGTATTATAAGACAGGAAAGCTGAAAAAAGTAAAAGTAAAGACTGCCGCCGATGCTATAGCTGTCGGTCTGCCTACCTACGCTGAACAAGCAAAAGAAGCAGTAAAGCTAACAGGAGGAGACGTCATAACTGTAAACGAAAGAGAGATAACTAAAGCTGTAAAAGATATATACAAGCTGGCTCAGGTATGTTCTGAGCTCGGAGGGGCAGCAGCTTATGCAGGTCTAACCAAATATGACCTGCCTAAGGATTCAACGGCAGTTGCCTTTGTTACCGGCGGGAATATCTGATTTCAACTGTTTCCTTTATTTAAAATTTCTTTGATCTTGTTTACAAGATCTTCTTTCTTAATTTCTAGTTCTTGTCTGGTTTCCATTAGCTTTATTTTATAGTTGCCTTTTGCAAATTCTTTTGGAAGGACTAACACAACAAGAGAAGCACCGTTTTTTTCGGCTTCTGTGAGCTGATCGTTAAGTTTATTCTTGCGTGCAAAGTCGCTTCTAAAACCTTCGTCCCTGAGCTTTTCAGAAAGTTTAAAGGCCTCTGTTTTCAGTTCAGCTACATAACTTACATAAATTAAGGGCTCTGTTTCTTGGTTTAAGTTTGAGGCCAAAAGAAGCCTATCAACCCCTCCCGCTACACCTAAGGCTTTGAGGTCGTTTCTACCAAACAGTGCAGGAAGAGAATCATAGCCTCCTCCGCCAGCTATTGCCCCAAGATCGACGCTTTCTTTGTCGTATGCCTCAAACACGATATCGGTATAATAGTCAAGCCCTCGTACTATCCTGAAATTCATATCGACCGGTACATTTAGAGACTTAAGTATATCCTTTAGTTTTAAAAGCTCTGGCCTAATATATTTTTTAATATTTTCTGAGTCTTCTCCGGCTTCAGAAATTTTAAGTACCTCATTAACAAGGTCTCTTTCATAACCTTTTTCTTCATATTCAACAATTATTTCTTCTTGAGTCTTTTTGCCGAGTTTATCGATGGCCCTAAGAAGCTCCGTACTGTATTTTTCTTTAGCGACTTCCTTAACAGCGTCCTCAATGGTCCTTCTATCGCTTATAAAAATTACAGGGTTTTTTACACCTGAATCCTTTAGCATCCTGTATGTAAAGGAAAGCACTTCTGCGTATGATTCAGGACTTTTATCACCATAAACTTCTAGGTCCCATTGATAAAACCACCTGTATCTGCCTTTTTGCGGCTCATCGTACCTCCACATGCTGGCAAAAGCACCTAGCTTTATTGGTAGAGGAATGTCCCTCCTTTCACAAACATACCTAGTTATCCCAACTGTAAGATCAAATCTGAGTCCCAGGTCTCTTCCAGATTTATCTTTAAACGCGTAAATCTCGTTAATTATTTCCTCGCCGCCTTTTGCTTCAAGAGTTTCTAAAAACTCGAGCGATGAAGGTTCCATAAGTTTTACATTATAGGCTTTGGAAAGCTTAACAAAGTTTTCGCGTATTTTTTCTAACTTATCGTAAAGCTCTGGCTCATAATCCCTTAGCCCTCTAGGTATCCTCATCAATTGTCATCAAACCTGCTAGTAATTAACTGCGCTTTAAATGTATTTAACTTTAAGTTTTTGCAAAAAATTCTGGTTTAAAAAACTAATCCTTTTTCTGTCCTAAAGCGCTTAGCTCTGCCAGCAATGCTGAGAGCTGTATGTCAGGATGCGCTCCCTGTATCAGTCTAAAATCATATTCAGCGAATATCTTTGCTGCTAAAGCTAGATCTAGGTCCTTTTTGCCGTTTATGGCAGAAAACATCATTTTCAGTATATCTGTCTCGGGTAGTCCGTAAATCATTATCAATTTATATAGTATTTCGCGTGCCTTTTTGAAATCGCCAGAAATAGCAGCGTCAACCATGGCGTTTATGTCGCTTTCTCGAGTCACAGTCATCGTTGCCTTCACGTTTTCAACGTTTACTTCGCCAAGCGCAGCGGCTTCCTGCAGGTGGTTTATTGCCTTTCTCATATCCCCCTCGCTGATCTGGTATATCAGCTTGAGCGCATCTACACCGCATTTTACTTTTTCGTTATTGCAGATGAACTGGAGCCTTTTTACAACAGATTCTTCATCTAGCCTTTTAAATCTAAATATGGCGCACCTGCTCTGTATCGGTTCTATTATGTTACTTGAGACGTTGGCAATTATTATGAATCTTGCGTTAGCGGACGATTCTTCCATTATTCTCCTGAGGGCCGTCTGAGCATCTGAGGTCATTTCATCTGCTTCATCCAGTATAATTATTCTGTAAGGTATTCCAGCTGATTTATCCACAAACCTCGTGAAGTTCTTAATTGTGGTTCTAACAGTATCAATACCCCTTGTATCAGAAGCATTAAGCTCGAGCGTATAGTTTCTCCAGTTTTCTCCGAGTATTTCCCTTGCTAAACAAAACGCCACAGTTGTTTTTCCTGTGCCCGGGGGGCCAGCAAATAATAGGTGAGGCATGTCCTCAGGCTTTTTTAAAAATCCTTTAAGCCGCTCTACTATTTCTTCCTGATCCTCAACTTCGTCTAGCCTTTGAGGTCTGTATTTCTCAACCCACATTATTTCTCTTATCATGAGCCTTTCCCCTTCTTACCTCCATTATATGTGGAAGAATTTCCATAAATACCTTTAACCCTTCTTCTACAGCGTCAGGCGATCCCGGCAAAGAGACTATTACAGAATCCCTTAACAAACCAACGTTCATGTTTCCCAGTAACCCTTTTGATCCTATTTTTTGATAACTTCTTCTTCTGAACTCTTCGGATATGCCCAGGATAAGCTTTTCAGAAACTTCAGAGACAATTTCATCTGTAAAATCTGTTTTAGAAGGTCCTGTGCCACCTATGAGGATAACCACATCTGGCTGAGAATTAAAAAGCATCAAATTTAATGAACCGCTTATTGCCAGTTTGTCGTCTGGAACAAGCGATCTGCAACAAACCTTGTGCCCAGAATTCCTGATTATTGCTGAAGCAACAAGCCCGCTTTCGTCCCCAAGCTTTTCCCCTTTAAACCTTGAAGTACTCACCGTTAATATTCCAAAACTGTATGCGTTATTTAACTCGCTCAATATGCAATAGATTATTAAACGTAAGTTTATTAAAACTTGTTCCTTAAAGTTGGTTTTTTAAATCTCTCTTTATTTTTCTGAGCACTCTTATGTTTTTTATTTCAGTGAAAGGATACTGCCCGGTCTCATCTTTTTCGTATTTTTTAACCATATCCCATATGTTTAAGAGAGCAACAGAAACTCCATACAAGGCCTCCATCTCAACGCCAGTTTTTGCCTCAGATTTAACGGTGACTGTAACCTCCACACCGTCATCTTTTAGTTCGCAATGGGCTTCTGTATAATCTATGGGTATTGAGTGACAGAAAGCTATTGCATGAGGAGTTTCTTTGACAGCTTCAATAGCTTTTAACTCAGCCACCGTCAACGGATCTCCTTTTTCTATTTCTTGATTTTTTATTCTTGAAACTGATTCTTTTGATAATTTTATGAAACCTTTAGCAATAGCTGTCCTTTCCGTTACACTTTTTTGAGCTATATCTATGCTTTTCATTATAATTTTACAGTATACGTATCAAAATAATAAACTGTGCGTTCATTTTTCGACAAGGTAATAAATAAAAGCACCTTTGAGAAAAGATATTGGGATGGAAACTTTAGATTACGATGTAGCTATAGTTGGCACAGGGCTTGCAGGGCTTAGAACGGCAATAGAAGTTCTGAGACGGGACAAAGGTAAGCTTGGTTTAAGGGTAGCCGTAATCTCAAAGATTTACCTTATGAGAAGCCATTCTGTATCTGCTGAAGGGGGGACTTCTGCGGTTTTATATCCAGAAGAAGGGGACAGCTTTGAGCTGATGGCTTGGGATACTATAAAAGGGAGCGACTTCTTAGCCGATCAGGACGCTGTGTGGAGGTTTGTTCATATCGCGACCCAGGAAATAAGGCTTATAGAAAGATGGGGGGTACCATGGAACAGAAGAGAAGACGGAAGGATAGAGCAAAGGTGGTTTGGCGGTTTAAGCTTCCCGCGTGCGACTTACGCTCAGGATAAAACAGGCTTTTTTGAGATGAGAGCTCTCTATGATACTCTTTTAAAATACGACAACTGGGACAGGTTTGACGAAAACTTTGTGACTTCAATAGTAATCGAAAACAACGAATTCAAAGGTTTTACAGCTATAGACCTTAAAACTGGGAATTTTAGGTATTTCAGAGCAAAAGCTGGAGTTATAGCAACCGGAGGCGCTGGACAGCTCTACAGAATAACCTCTATGGCTGCCAGTTCAACCGGCGACGGATACGGGCTTGCATATAACGCAGGTTTACCGTTGAAGGACATGGAATTCGTGCAATTCCATCCAACGGGCTTAGTTCCACGAGGAATACTGATAACTGAAGCTGCAAGGGGAGAAGGAGCTTACCTTGTAAATAAGGACGGCGAAAGGTTCATGCAAAAGTACGCACCAAGTAAAATGGAATTAGCCCCCAGGGACATAGTTTCTAGAGCGATAATGAAAGAAATAATGGAAGGAAGAGGGGTCTATGATGAAAAAAGCGGGCTTTATCATGTATGGCTTGACATGAGGCACCTTGGAAAAGATAGGATTGAACAAAGGCTGCCTTTCATCAGAGAGATAGGTTTAAAGTACCTAGGGATAGATATTGTAGATCAACCCCTCCCCATAAGACCAACTGTGCACTATAACATGGGAGGCATTCATGTAGATATAGACGGAAAGGTTCTAAATTCCAGTGGTATGCCGGTTAAAGGTCTGTGGGCTGCAGGGGAAGCCGCATGCGTAAGCATACACGGCTCTAACAGATTGGGTTCAAACGGCACTAACGAATGCCTCGTTTATGGATACATTGTCGGAAATGACGTTTATAATTATATAGAAAAAGAAAGACCATCCTTGCCAAGTCCTAGCCAGAACTTACTTTTAGCTGAAGAGGACAGGATATTTGGAAAGCTTTTGGGAAAAGAAAGCGGAGGAGAAGACGTTTATCAGATAAAAGATGAGCTTAAGGACACAATGGAGAAGTACGTCCACGTATATAGAACTGGTTCAGAAATAGAGAAAGCTGTAACAAAGATAAGAGAGCTTAAGGAACGTTACAAAAACATCAGACTTAGCGATAGAAGCAGAGTCTTTAACTATAATTTAGAGCATGCGCTCGAACTAGGCTTTATGCTTGATTTAGCAGAAGTAATAGCTCAGGGCGCACTTCTAAGGACCGAAAGTAGGGGCGCCCATGCCCGTCTAGATTACCCGAACAGAGACGATGCAAACTGGCTAAAGCATACGATAGCTTTAAAGGGCCCCGACGGTCCATCATTTTCTTATATACCGGTGAAGATCACTATGTGGAAACCTGTAGCGAGGGTGTATTGAAAATGAAAGTAAGAATAAGAAGGTTTGATGGACAAAAAGAATGGTGGCAGGATTATGAAGTGGACGCAAAACCCTCAGACACTGTTCTGGATGTGCTTAACAGGATAAGGGAAAAGCAAGACCATACCTTAGCTTTCAGACAATCGTGCCAGATGGGTTCCTGTGGTTCATGCGGAATGGTAATAAACGGTTTGCCGGCCCTTGCGTGTCAGACAAGGATAGGGGAACTAAAAACAGAAAGCATAAGGCTTGAACCCCTTTATAATTATAAAGTAATAAAGGACTTAGTGGTTGACTTAAACGACTTCGTAAACAAGCACAGAAGCGTTAAGCCGTGGATGATTAGGAAAAACCCAGAAGAACTGGAAGAAGCACCGACGGAATTTAAAGTCACACCTGAACAAAACCTTACTTTTGTACAGTTTGATTATTGCATAATGTGCGGAATCTGCCTTGCTGCGTGCCCAACTGTAGCTATAGATCCTCTTTTCTTAGGTCCTCAAGCCTTAGGCCAGGCATACAGGTACATAGCGGATCCAAGAGATGAAGGTTTTGAAGAAAGGATTGATATCTTAGATGATTCCCACGGCGTATGGAGATGTCACTTTGCAGGGGCATGTAGCTATGTATGTCCAAAAGGAGTAGACCCTGCAAAAGCTATACAATATCTAAAGAAAGACATACTGAAATACAGGCTGTTACATAAAAAGAAGGCATCTACCAAGCCTGCTGAGCTAGTTCAGAAAGCTCCACCGCCTAACGCGCCCAAGCCTCCGCCGTTCGACTTTAAAGTTGAAGGAGGTGTATAAAAGTGGGAGAAGAGAAAAAAGAAAAAAGGTACAAATCTGGGCTATTAAGAAGCCTTTGGCCTTATAACTTTAATGTAGAAAGGTACACTTATACTCTTCACAGAATAACTGGCGTTATACTAATTCTTTACCTTATGGCACATGTATTCGAAATATATCACGTAGCGTTAGGGCCTGTAGCTTGGGAACAGACCATGGCCTTGCTGGGCAGCTTAGGAATATGGGAAAAAATAGGCCTCTGGATAATAGCAGGTTCAGCTCTTTACCATGGGGCGAACGGCTTCAGGCTAATTCTTAACGAAGTATTTGGCATGTTGCTGGGAAAACCTGTGCTTCCAGAATATCCATACACGCCAACGTCACTCAGCAGAAATCAAAAAATCGCAATATATTTGATAGTTCTAGTAGTAGAGGCGCTTTGGATATGGGCAGGAATATACCTGTTATGGGGGTTAGGTATAATCTGAGGTGAGAAAAATGCCAAGTAAATACAGCCTTTTAAAAGAATCTTGGAACATGATACTGATGTACGCTTTAGCTCTCATAATGATCTTTGTGCTGACTTTTCACCTGTTGCTTGTGAGCCCGCTTACAGGAAGAACCTTCGACCAACTTCTTAATTACAATTACGTATTACAGAACCTTACATATTACAGGATAGTTTTTGGGTTATTGCTTTATGCTGCAGTTATACATGGCCTTAACGGTCTCAGAATAGTTCTTATAGAGTGGTTGCACGTAAAAAGGTTCCAGTGGGCCGTCAACGTAATAATAGTTATATTAATGGCCATACTGCTGGCTTTCGGCACATATACTTTAATAGTTTTGTAATCTTTGTTTTCTTTTCAATAAATCGCTAAATACCATTAATTTTTTAAGCTTCGGATACTTTTGTTCAGTCATGGTAGACCTTCTAGAATACGAAGGAAAAATCATCTTCAAGGAATACGGAATACCTGTGCCTGATTTCAAGGTAGTATCCGATGAAAAAGACATACCTGATTTCAATGAAAGGATGGTCATAAAAGCACAGGTTCCAACAGGTGGAAGAGGAAAAAGAGGAGGAGTCAGGATCGTAAATAACAGAGAAGAAGCAGTAAAAGCAATGAACGAGATAAAAAACATAAACTTTGACGGTTACAGGGCTGAAAAATTTATATTAGAAAAAGCGTACGTAATAAAGAAGGAGCTATATATAAGCGTAACTCTTGACAGAAGTGTCGAGATGCCTGTAGCTCTGGCTTCTGCAGAAGGAGGGGTTGACATAAATTCTGTGCCACAGGAAAAAATATACAGAAAACCGATAAACCCGTTCGTAGGCGTGACAGAATACACAAAAAGAGAATTATCAAAATTTCTAGGTTTGTCCGAAGACCATGCACAAGAAATCGGTAGAATTCTTGTAGGATTATACAGCATATACGATAAGCTAGATGCTTCGCTAGTTGAAATCAACCCTTTGGGCTTGACCGATAAGGGTTTAATCGCGTTAGATTCAAAAATAACCATAGAGGACGACGCTCTTTTCAGGCATAAAGAAATACCGGTAAGGTATTTCGGTCTTGACGAAATAGAGTTAGAGGCTAAGAAAAAAGGTCTATCGTTTGTAAAGCTTGAAGGCGACATAGGTATAATAGCAAACGGCGCAGGACTTAACATGGCAACTATAGACCTTATAGCTCAAGCTGGAGGTAAGCCTGCGAACTTCTTTGACTTGGGAGGAACAGACGATCCAGAAAAGGTGATTCAGGCCATAGAGCTGGCGTCTAAAGTTACGAACAAGGTTCTCTTTATTAACATATTTGGAGGGGTAACCAGGTGCGATACAGTAGCAAGAGGCGTTGTTCAGGCTATAAACGAGTTAAAGCCAAAGTTTAAGCTTGTAGTGAGAATAAGGGGCGCAAACGAAGAAGAAGGCAGAAAAATACTTTTAGATCACGGGATAGATTCTATGTTAAACTTGGATGAGGCTGTCGAGCGAGTTGTTAAGTTAGCTGGTGAATGAAAAATGGCGATAATCGTTACTGAAAAAGGTTTGCCTGTGATTGTTCAAGGGATAACAGGGCATCAGGGAAGCTTTCATGCGTCGCAGATGAAAGCATTTGGAACAAATATAGTGGGAGGTGTGACACCTGGCAAAGGCGGTACCAGCGTTAACGGTGTACCCGTATTTGATTCTGTAAAAGACGCGGTAAAGGAAACTGGAGCAAGAGCCTCTGTTGTTTTTGTACCAGCTCCTTATGCTCCTGATGCTGTAATAGAAGCAATAGATTCAGGAATAAAGCTTATAGTAATAATAACCGAACACATACCTTTTCATGATATGACCAAACTAAAGCTTTACGCTAAGCTCATGGGAGCAAGACTGGTAGGTCCTAATGGACCTGGCATAACTTCCGTAGGAATAGCTAAATTAGGCATAATGCCCAATTCAATATTTAAACCTGGCCCCGTTGGGGTTGTTTCTAGGAGCGGAACCTTAACTTATGAAATAGTAAACACGATAAGCGAGGCTGGCCTTGGCGAGACTACAGTAATCGGAATAGGAGGAGATCAGGTTGTGGGCACAACTATGCAGGAGGCCGTGAGGATGTTCCAGCAGGATGAGGCTACTAAAGCCATAGTGGTTGTTGGAGAGATAGGAGGAACAGCTGAAGAAGAAACAGCTGAAATTATTAAAAAAGAAGTAAACAAACCTGTTGTCGCTTTTATAGCTGGCAGGTATGCTCCCCCAGGAAAGAGAATGGGACATGCAGGAGCTATCATAACTGGCAACAAAGGCACAGCTCAAAGCAAGATTCAGGCTTTTCAAGAAGCAGGAGTCAAGGTAGCTTCTAAACCGTCTGAAATTCCCGTACTTATAAGGCAAAAACTGGGCAACGTCTAGAGAAAGTTATTTAACATGGTTTTTATTAAATAAATTTGAGATGGATGTAAAAATAGCTCTTATTGGGAAGACAAACGCAGGAAAGACAACAATATTTAACACTGTGACTGGAAAAGACGAACCGATAGGCAACTATATGTTTACTACTCAGAGTCCAGTATCTGGTACAACTTATGTAACATCTCCCTGTGTTCATAAAGAGTTTGGCGTTGTTGATAATCCGATAAACTCTAAATGCATAGATGGATGGAGGTATATACCCATTGAAATAACTGACCTGCCAGGTTTAATAAAAGGCGCAAGCTTTGGCAGGGGTCTTGGTACAAGGTTTTTAGCTCAAGCTATGAACGCTGACGCCTTTATCCACGTTGTCGATGCATCAGGAAGTATAGATGAAGATGGAAGAATAGCAGAACCTGGAACAGGAGATCCATACAGAGATTATCAAGAAATAGAAGGAGAAATGGTTCAATGGTACAAGAACCTGTTAGAAAACAACCTCGATAAAATGATCAAAAAAATAGAGGCTACCAGAAACGAACAAGAGGCCATAAACAGCGTTTATGAAGCTCTGGCAGGTGTAAAAATTACCAAACAGCACATACTTCAAACATTAGAAGAGATGCACATGAGTATCTATGAATTAAGAAGCATTACAGATGAAAAGCTGTGGAGATTTGCGGCCATCCTTCGTGAAATTTCAAAGCCTACGTTGATAGTAGCAAATAAAATGGATATACCAGCAGCTGAAAACGGGTTCAAATACCTTAAAGACAAAATCAAGGATAAAATAATCGTCCCTGTTAGTGCAAACCTCGAACTGCTGCTTAGGAGAGCAGAACAGAAAGGCACAGTGAGGTACAATCCTGCAGAAGAAAACTTTATAGTTATAGACAGTTCTAAGTTATCAAAAGATGAAAAAAAGGCCATAGATTTCTTTAACAAGTTCTTGATAAGGGAGATGATGCGCGCTGGTACGCAGTTTGCGCTAAACGTTGCTGTTTTTAAGCTTCTCAGAATGAACGTAGTATATCCAGTTGCGGATCCTAAAAAGCTTTCTGATAAAAAAGGAAACGTGCTCCCGGACGCTTATCTGGTGCCTGACGGTAGTACAGTAAAAGACCTTGCAGAAATGATACACAGCGAATTAGCTGTTGGGTTGCTTTACGCTATAGATGTTAGAACAGGGCTCAGGCTTCCTCCAACTTACCGGATAAAAGACAGAGACGTCCTTCACTTAGTTTCTGCTACAAGAAAGTCTAAATAGCAAACGTTATAATCCACGAATCTTTTTTTATTAATATGGATAGCGAACTGTCTTACGCGCAAGTATATAGGATCTTTAAAAAAGGAGGTGCAGAGAGGGTTAGCGACGAAGCGGTTAGAGAGCTCGCGAGGTTTTTTGAAATTTATGGCGAAAAAATAGCTAAGCAAGCAAATGAGCTAGCAAACCATGCCGGCAGAAAAACCATAAAAGCCGCTGACGTTAAACTAGCAATAAAAAATATAACAAATATAGATCTAGATCAGCTCAAATAATAAAGCTTTATGAAGACTGTTGCTGGCCTTCTTTCTTCTCTTCAGCTTTCTTCTTCTTGGCCATAGTCTTCACCTCGTAAGTAATTATAAGTAGTTCTGATATTTTAGTTTTTCTCGTAGCTTAAAGGTCGAACCAGCAAAATCTTAATTTCGTTAATGAACCTGTATCCATTCAGTATTCTCTTTTTCTAAATTAATGAAAGCGTAGCAACCGCATTCCTTGAAGCTCGGGACTCCAACGCTCCAAACCCCTTTATAAATAAGATCCACCTTTTCTTTTCCGCCGCCCAAGAAAAAGTATTCAGGTACGTCTTCAATAATCAACCTGTCTGAAACAGATGGAACTATAGGAACAAAACCCAAAGTGGGAGCCAAGTGTCTGATCTTTAAGAGTTTTTTTACGATGTGCTGTTCAGGCATCCCTGAAGATTTGAACATATAATACGCGTTATAAAGCAAAAAGTTTGAGCTGTTGATCGTTAGATAAGAAGGGTTACTGAGCAGTCTTACGTTCTGTGCCGAATAAAGATCTTTTGCAACTTTATAGCTAACTGGTTTTTGTGGCAAAGCTTTACCTGTAGAATCAGCATGTCCTGGAATTATAACCTTAATTATACGTTTTGGCAGTTCAGAAAGCAATTCAGAAACCTTCCTGTAGCCTTCCATAGGCGATATTCCGTTTTTTATGTAGGCCAGCGAATCTACAGCGTTTCCTAGCAAAAAGACCCCATCAGGCTTGATTGCTTTTAAAGAATCGAAAAAAGGTTCTACTTTGTTCGAACCAAGCATGAGGTCGCTTATAAGCGCTATCTTTCCTTTTATCTTTTTCCTTTTAACCTCAGGAAATTCAACGTCTTCAAAATCAGTTACTGAAAAATCAGAAGGGTTAATTTTAATCGCTACGCAGGAGCCCGGCATTATTTCATCGTATACCCTCTTATTTGAAACCTTTAGCCTGAATACGCCCTTACCATCGTCTGCCAGAATCTCATAGTTTTCATTGCTGATTTTTTGAACTATTAGCGCAAAACTCCACATTTCTTCTTTGCCTTTAGTTTTTATGAAATTTAATCCAAACAAGGAAGTTTTAGTTGGTCTTTGCAGCCAGAGATCTTTCATTCTCTTGTACCTGTCGTTCAGCATGATGTTGAGCTCTTCGTAGGTTGAAACCTGAACTCCGTCTGCAAGCGATATTTCAGCGCTTATAACTAGGTTAGTTTTATCTATCTCAAGGTTTAACCCAAAGCTTTCTATATCCTTTAGGGTAATTATAAAATTGTTCGGTTCGTATTCTTTTTTCTTTTTTATTGCCTCAATTACCTTCGGTATAAGTTCTGGCCGGTCTTCAAGAACCTTAACCAGATCTGGATGAATCTGAAAACCTTCGTTTAAAGCTGTAATTATAAGTTCCTTTATTTCGTTTGATGACATACGCTGTAGTAATTAACGCTTAAATATTAAAGTATTAAAGCTAAAGCAATGAGCGTTAGATTAGCTCTTTATATGCAGGACAAGCACCCCATCAGGGATGAAATTGAATACTCAAAATACGCAGAACAGAACGGTTTTGAAGCGGTATGGTTCGCTGAATCAAGACTTGCGAGAGACGCTATAGTTCCGATGGCGGCTGTTGCCGCACATACAGAAAAGATCACAGTTGCTAGTGGCGTAGTGAACAACTGGACAAGAAACGTCGGTCTGATGGCTTCCACATTCAATACACTTTATGAACTGGCTCCCGAAAGGGTAATCCTGGGCATAGGCGCATGGTGGGAACCAATAGCGTCTAAGGTGGGCGTAAAAAGAGAAAAGCCCCTTCTGGCGATGAGGGAATATGTTACTGTGCTAAAAAAGCTGTTTAACATGGAAAAAGTTACGTTCCACGGCCAGTTCGTTAACGTTACGGATATAGAGCTGGACGTAGTTTATGGAGAAAGAACTCCAAGAAAGATACCTGTATACATAGGCGCTACAGGTTTCGAGATGCTGGAACTTGCAGGCGAAATAGCTGATGGCGTTCTTTTAAATTACCTTGTTTCCCCCGAATATAACAAAAAAGCTTTGGAGAGCATAAAGAAAGGCGCAGCTAAAGTAGGCAGGAAGCTCGAATCAATAGATAGGCCTCAACTGGTTGTTGTGTCCATGGACCTTGATGAAGACAAGGCTATTGATAGGGCTAAAACTCTGGTTTCCATGTACCTTGGGCAGCAGCCTCATATAATGAAGGCAAGCGGAGTTCCTGAAAGTCTGATAGAGGACGTTAAAAAAGCATTGGGCGGATGGCCAGCCGAACCTGGAGGATTAGAAAGGGCAAAAGCTATAGTTCCAGATAATATAGTTAAAATGCTTACCGCAACTGGTACCCCAGAACAGGTAAGGAAAAAGGTTCGCGAATATATAGATTCAGGCGCTACATGCCCGGTCATGTACCCGTTAAGCGACAACGTTAAAATGATGATCCGGGAAATGGCAAAGGGTTACTAAGAGTAAAAATCTCGCATTTTTAAGGCAGAGAGGAAGTCAGTAAAATAAAGATATGCTAATATTTATGCCATTTTAATTTTAATTATAAATGAACAAATCAGACATTATAATAATTTTGGGCTTCATTTTTATAGTAATTGGTTTTGTATCTTTTGCTTTAGCAGGAACTATCTATGCTCCCAGTCAATCCTCCGGGTATGCATTTTCATTTTTTATATTTCCTTTTCCTTTAATATTTGTAGGAGGAAAGCCAGAATATCTTGTCTCCATAACGGCTGAAATAGCGTTCGTGATATTCATCATCTTTTTTATACTGTACATTTTATACATAATAATGGCTATGAAAAGGCTAAAAGAATCAGTTTAATTGCGATTTTAGTATAAAAATTTTAAAAAGTCTTATAAGTTTGAGTGTTATATTTATAATTGAAATGATAGAAGTAGGTAAACCCGCTCCAGATTTTACTGCAAAAGCATTCTTTCCAAACGAGAAAAAAATAAAGCAGTTAAAACTTAGCGATTATAAGGGGAAATGGGTAGTGCTGACATTTCATCCAGGAGACTTTACATTCGTATGTGCTACAGACCTTGAAGCATTTCAAGCATATTACGACAAATTCAAGGCTCTTAACGCCGAAATCCTTGCAATAAGCGAGGATTCTATATATTCTCACAAAGTATGGTGGGAGACAAGCCCAAGGGTCAAAAAGGTTACATACCCTCTTGTCGAGGACATAAGGAAAGACATAGCTACCGTTTATGGCTTCCTGAACACCGACACTGGAATGACAAAAAGAGGCACCGTGATAATAGACCCTGATGGAGTAGTCCAGTATATATCAGTGTTTAACGATAGACTTGGCAAGGACGTAAAGCACGTTCTGAACGCTTTGAAAGGGCTAAAGTACATATATGAGCACCCAGCAAAGCCAGAAGAGTTCGACATAATCCCAGCCAACTGGGAAGAAGGAATGCCAGTAATAAAGATCAGAGTGCCGGACGACATAGGAAAACTTTAAGTTAATTTTTAAGCATCGTTTTTTATTTTTTTATTAATTAAAAATGCTATGGTTAATTTACACAACAGGAGAATGTAACCTTAAGTGCTCTTATTGTGGTGGGTCGTTTAGTCCTAATATTGTGCCATGGAAAGTTAAGTACGATCTGAACGTACTAAAAGAAATGATAGAGGCAGATTCAGAAGCCGTAATAATATTTTATGGCGGCGAACCATTGCTAAACCCCGAGTTCATTGAAGATATAATGGACGAAATCAAGGCCAGAAGGTTCGGCATCCAGACTAACGGGACAAAGATCGACCTTCTTCCTGAAAAATATTGGAAAAAGATGGATGTAGTTTTGCTGTCTATAGATGGCAGGAAACAGTTAACGGATAGATTCAGAGGAAAAGGGACTTATGATTCCGTTTTAAAAAGTTTTATAAAACTGAACTCAATAGGAATAAGCAAGATCATAGCAAGAATGACAGTAACTCAGTACACTGACATATATGAAGATGTAATGCACCTTTTTTCAATAGGCTTTAAAAATGTTCATTGGCAGCTAAACGCCGTATGGAGTAAAAAATGGAACATAAAAAGCTGGGCTTACAGCTCTTACATACCAGGCATAAGAAAGCTCGGGGAAAAATTTTTAGAAGAAGCTTCTCAGGGAAAGATTCTGGGCATAATACCTTTTTTAGGAATACTTTCTGCGCATTACTTTGATGGGTACAATGGTCCTCCGTGCGGAGCCGGTTACAGGTCCATTTCCGTAAGCACTGATGGAAGGATCCTTGCGTGTCCTATAGCTGTTTTTGAAAGATGGGCCGTACTTGGGGATGTTGATAAAGGGTTCAAATTTAAAGGATTAGAAATTCCAGAAAGGTGCAAATCATGCGAATACTTTAGATACTGCGGAGGAAGATGCCTTTATTCACTAAAGGAGGGTAAAAATCTTTGGGGGTCATTTTATGAAGACCTTGATGAAATTACAAAAAGAACAATCGAAGAGGTCATTTCTTTAACTAAATATCTGGACCACTATATAAATGAGGGTATTATCGCCAAGGATCAATTAAAATACGATCCAACTCAGGATTCAACAGAAGTTATACCTTAACCATAGAGTACACCATGTATCAAAAACGGTAACACTATGGTTGCGTCTCCGTGCACTGTAACGTGTTTGCCGCGCGGCTTTATTTTTCCCCATGATATTGCCTCTCTCGTAAGAGCGCCGCTAAGGCTTCCATCATATTCATAAGCCGTTGTTACGTAAACCGCTATTTCCAGACCGTCCCTAAATTGCGACCACCATATCGCGTGGTGTTTTGAAATGCCCCCGCCAATTATAAGCGCGCCCAGCTTTTTATGGGAGTAAACAAAATCAGATACAAGCTGCTCATCTTCAAGAACATCTACTGTAAAATCTCTGTGAGATTGCTTAAAAAGCCAGAGCTGATATCCAACAGCACCATCGGTGATACCCGGAACAACGACAGGTATCTGGTTTTTATACGCCCAGTAAAGGAAAGAAGACTCATTATTTATCATCTTTCCTATATCCCAAGCAAGCATGTAAGTTGGCGTTTTTGTTTTTTTAGCGTATTCAGAAGTCAACAGTTCCTGCATCTTTTTTTCTATAAGAGGACCATAATTTTCTAAAGGTATGAAAACATTTCCAAGTCTATGCACGCCTTTTTCTCTGAGCTTTACATCGTCTTCAAAGTATGAACCTTCGTAATAGTTAGAGAAGCTTCTCGCTATGTCGTGGTCAAGGGCTCCGCAAGTTGTTATGACAAGATCGAACTTCTTTAGCTTTATTAGTTGCGTTATTACCCCCCTTAATCCTGTAGCTATTATATCTGCAGGAAACGTCAAAATCCTCCCATAATCTCCAGAAAAAAGTTCTTTCAAATAATCCAGAGCTTCTCCCATTTCCCTGCCGGAGAATCCGCCGGCTTTAGCCATTTTTTTTAACAGGCTAAATGGTGCATCGTTTTTTTCTAGAACTATATCTTTAACGGGTTCACCTTGCATGGAATTAGTTTAACAATGTTTAACATATTAATGTAGCGTTTTTCAAAATCATTTATCTATATGCCATTTTAAAAGTAAGGGAAGCCAAGAATTTTATAGCTTCGAATTTTCTAAAAAGTTTATAAACGACAACCGTATGAGCGTTATTATGCCCATAGCTGATCCTGTTAAAAGACAGATAGCTGTTCAGAGGAAACTAATGCATAAGATATGCATGAAATGTGGTGCTAAAAACCCGATTTCTGCTGTTAGATGCAGAAAGTGCGGTAGTAAGTCCCTTAGGCTTCAAAACAGAGAGTTAGGAGCTAAGAAGTAAAGTGTCACGGGCCGGTGGTGTAGCTTGGTCAGCACACCGCCTTGACGCGGCGGAGGTCGCCGGTTCGAATCCGGCCCGGCCCACTTTAATCATAGCAGAAAAAAACGATGCTGCTAAGAGAATCGCTTTTGCTCTTGATCGTTCTTATAAAAAGCTTGCCTTAGATGGAGTCCCGGTTTATGCCGGTTCATGGAACTCTACAAAGTTTTACGTAATACCTGCTAGAGGACATCTTTACACATTGAAAACAGATGTCGGAGATCTGAGCCTTTTTCCTGTGTTAGATGTTGAGTGGGTTCCTTTAGAAGATGATAGATATGTCATAAAGCTTTTAGAAGTTATGAAAAAGCTGCTCAGAGAAAGTGAACAGGTTGTAATAGCGTGCGATTATGACATAGAAGGTGAAACGATAGGTTTTAACATTGTAAAGTACAACGGAGGTTTTGAAAAGGTAGTTAAAAGAGCAAAGTTTTCAACTCTAACTGTAGAAGAATTAAAGCACAGCTTCAACAGCCTCTTAACAAGGGATAAATGGCTTATGGCCGATGCTGGAAGGACTAGGCACTACATTGACTTTATGTGGGGGATAAGCCTGTCGCGTCTGCTGATGGAAGAAGTAAGGCGCGGTACAGGCAAAAGGTTGAGCCTGAGCATAGGAAGGGTACAGGGGCCTACTTTGATTGAGATATATAACAGGGAATCAGAAATAAACACATACGTGCCAAAACCATACTGGAAGTTTAAAGTTATAGGCGAAATAAAAGGGGAAGAATTTGAACTTTCTGGTCCAAATTTAAGAAGTTTAGAAGAAGTGCAAAGAGCAAAGGAGCTAAAGGGAAAGATAGGTAAAGTAACGTTTTTTGATAAGAGCATAGAAGAGATAAAACCGCCATATCCGTTTAACTTATCGGATCTACAAAAAGAAGTCTACAGGCTTTTTGGCATTCAGCCATGGGAATCTTTGGCTATTCTTGAAAAGCTGTATTTGAGGGCGCTTATATCTTATCCTCGAACTAGTTCACAAAAACTACCTCCAGCAATCAATTATAAATCGATTCTTACAAAGCTGGGTCAGAGATACAAAGAAACGGCAAACATATCAAGGTCTTACCCGGTTGAAGGGCCAATGGACGATCCGGCTCATCCGGCAATCTACCCAACCGGTGAACTGCAACCCTTAAGCGGTACCGAGTTCAAACTTTATGACCTTGTTGCGAGGAGGTTCATAGGTACTTTTTACAGAAACGCAAAGGTAGCTAAAAAATATATAAAAGTGAGGGCAGAGGCATTTGATCTTGAAGCCGATGGAGCAGCACTTGTAGACAGGGGGTGGCTCGAAGTCTATCCTTTTAAAGAAATAAGAGAAAAGAGTATTCCAGATGCTTCTGTAGGTGACAAAGTGCTCATTAAAGACGTAAAGGTGGAGCTTACTTATACGAAACCCCCTTCAAGGTATACTCCTTCAAGCCTTTTAGAGTGGATGGAATCTAATGAAATAGGTACAAAAGCTACAAGAGCCGATATCATAAAAACGCTTTACAAAAGGGGGTACATAAAGGGCAACAGGATAGAAATAACAGAACTGGGCTTCAGCGTTGCTAGGTATTTCAGTTTTTCCCAGATAATAACGCTTGAAATGACAAGAAAGCTAGAGAATTCCCTAGAGAATATTGAATTCGGTAAAGCTCATCCAAGTTACGTCTTAGGTGAAAGCGCTAGATTCCTTATCGAAGAACTGAAAAACGTGAAGCATTCGGAAGAGATGGTTGAACTTACAAGAAAATACCTCGCCGCTGGAACCGGTGAATCATTTGGAAAATGTCCGGTTTGCGGAAAAGGCGAGCTTATACTGCACATATCTCAGGCCGGAAAAAGGTATTTAAAATGTAACGTTTGTGGAGCATCAGCGCCGCTTCCAAGAAAAGGCAAGCTAGTTCCTGCAAAGAAAAACTGCAGTTATTGCGGGTGGCCTATGATAAAGAGAGGTGGTTGGGTGTTTTGTCCGAACCCGGAGTGCCCAAGCAGCAAAATAAAAAGTGCGTAGTTTGCGGGTCTTATTCAGAAGAAGGTTTACTGTGTTTTAAACACAGGACCGCGACAAAGAGCCTAACTGAAGGTTATAAATACTGGAAAGAAGCTTTCAACATTTCCTTTAATGAATATTTAAAAGAAGTAAGAAAAAGGCCTGAAACGGGGGTTTGGGTTAAAGAAGTCATCGATTATATTGTTGCTTCAAACGATCTAAGCATAATTAGCGAATAAAAGATTAGCAATTAATTTTTAAAAAGTTATCATTTATAAAAAATATATTTTTGTGAATATAAAGTTTATATTTGAGCTTTTATTTATTATTTCTGACATGAGATCTAAAAAGACTATAAGTAAATATCTAGTAGCAATCCTGATAATCGTGATAATCATCGCGGGAATAGCAGGTTACTCATATTACATTACGCTTACAACACCAAAACCTGTTACCCTTAATGTGGTTGTAGTTTCGGGTTGGAATGATAAAACAGTTGAAATGGCGGCAAAAGATTTTGAGGCAACGCACCCAAACGTTCATTTTAACTTTATAGAGACCACATTTGCTAACGTTCTAGAAAAAGAAATAGTAGCAGAATCTCAGGGTAATGCTTCTTCGTATGATATATTCACTTGGAGCCCAACTATGTCTGGCGCAATAGCGCCATATGTTGCACCCTTAGGACCTTTTATATCTCAGTATAATTATAATCTTTCAGATATACCGAGCGCATTTCTGTCTTTTGGAGGGGAATTCTATAACCTATCTACAAAACAAACAGAAATAATAGGTCTGCCTCTTGATCTTAGTGTGCTGGTTCTGTTTTACAGAACTGATATATTCGGGAACGCAACTCTTGCGCAGGCGTTCCAAGCTCAGTACAAGGTGCCATTTAATCCGAACGATTGGACAAACTGGACCGAAGTTGTGTGGGCAGCGCAGTTCATACAGCAACACCACGCGGCTCAGTATGGTATAATTGTAGACGATAACCCGAGCCACGGACTTATAGATACTTTCCCTGCCATATTTTACTGGTGGTATATGCAGAACACTACCCTTAATGGAGGCACAAAAGGCGGTCTGCCACCGTTTAACATACTTTTTACCCCCCAGCTAAAACCATCATTTAATAATTCAGCAGGAGCAGCCGCATTAGTGACATTAAAGCAGTTAGTGCAATATGAACCTTCACCCAACGTTTTAATCGTTGACTATAGTCACCTTCAATCTTTATTTGGAGCCGGCCAGGCAGGTATGGAGATAGGCTGGTCAGGATTTTACGACTCATTTAACAACCCATCTCAATATCCCGCAACAGCAGGAAAGATAGCAATGGCTCTCCTTCCGGGAGGTTATGCTGAAGCAGGAGGTTCATTCTTAGGTATAGCAAAATATTCAGCTCATAAAGCATTGGCTTTCCAGTTCCTTGAATTTATTACTTCTGACAAGGAAGCAGCAAGCCTTTACTATAGAGGAGGATTCCCGCCAGATGAACTTGGCGCGATAAAACTAATTGCTAGCAACAGCACTTATTCAAAAGAGTGGTCGTTCTACACAAAGGCGGCTCAGGTAGCATATGCTAACCCGCCAGCGTTGCCAATAACCTCTTCTGAGCTTATGCCCGTTCTAAACCATCAGATATTCAATTACATAACTGGCGTAACAAACAACCCATATACAGCCCTTAATACAGCCGCTTCACAGTGGGCAACATATATAAATCAGTACCTTTCAAAATAACGCATGTCTAACTGGAGCTACAGGAACGCAGCTTTAATATTAGCTTTACCTTTTATTATTTATTTGGTTGTTTTCACCCTTTATCCAATAGTTTACTCAATAATTCTTAGTTTCTCAAAAGTAGGTCTTCTTTATAATTTCGCTGGTATGGTTGGAGTAGAAAATTATATTTTGCTTTTTAGTAACCCATTTTTTCTTAAAACGTTCATTAACACTCTTATATTTGCTTTTTCAGTAACTGCAGCTGACATAGTGCTCTCTATATTATTAGCTTTATCTATAGAAAGAATAGCTAGGGGAAAATCAATCTTTACTACGTTTTTAACTTCACCTTTAATGCTACCAGCGGTAGTTGTAGCAGTTGTTTGGGAGATAATAATGGATCCGTTTGTCGGACCTCTTGATTATGTTCTGAAGCTTCTTCATTTTCCAACCATAGGGTGGCTTGCCGATCCTCACGTTATGCTTCTCTCATTGATAATAATAACCATATGGCAAACGACGCCTTTTGCTTTTTTGCTTGTGCTCGCTGGGGTGCAGGCAATACCTCCACAATTGAAAGAAGCAGCAATGGTTGATGGTCTTTCAACTTCAGATATGTTTACTCAGGTCACTCTACCATTAATATTGCCTTCCGTTGTTGTAGCAGTTCTAATGACGCTTATTACTGCTTTTAGAACTTTTGACGTAATATTTGTCATAGATTCAGGTGGTTTTAACCCAAGCAATGCCCTCTTAGTATATTATGCATACATTTATGCATTTGTTCCGGGTTATCAAGGTATAGCTATGGCTTCAGTGGTAATTTTAGCAGGGATATCCACCATTTTAGGCATACTTTTTATAAAAGCTATGGGGCTTGAAAGCAGGCTTGGGCTGGAAACAAAAAAGAAGGAAAGGCATTTTAGACTTAGGGTTTCTTTCCCTTCATTTAACATTAGGCCAGAAATTTCCCTCGCACTTGCTTATCTGATCCTTATTTTTAGCGCAACTTTTGCATTTTTTCCAATAATCTGGACACTTTTAACATCAATGCACTATTCTGGGATAGTTATGAGCATGCTGCCTCATCACCCAATACAAGGTCTTATAAAGAACTTTTCTATGGCGATTTCGCAGGGAGCTCCTTACCTCATAGTAAGCCTTGTAGTGGCGCCTGTTGTAGCGGCTTTAACAATAATTTTAGCGGCACCAGCCGCTTATTCAATAGCGAGGTTTAAACTTGGCGGTACAAAGTTGCTCGCCTGGGCGCTTTACCTTTACACCGTTCCGTCAATGGTGTATCTTGTTCCGATATATACACTGATAACAAAACTAGGGCTCACGAACACTTGGTGGGCTTTGATGTTGATTTATCCTATTTTTACGCTTCCCCTTTCGGTTTGGATATTAACAGGATTTTATAACGACGTGCCAAAAGAAATAGACGAATCAGCGTTGATAGACGGGAAATCACGCATAGATGCCTTTTTTGACATAATTTTGCCGATAATAAGGCCTGCGCTTGCCGTAGCTGCATTTTTTGCGATACTTTCTAGCTATACAGAATTTATGTTCGCGTTAACCTTAGGCAGAACGCCATACCTTTTTAACTTTCCGCCAACGGGTTCCGAAACAGCGACCGTTTTTGTAGCTTCTGCGTTAGTTTACGGTTCTGGTGAGGTTGTAAACTATGGAATGCTGGCCGCAGCAGGATTGCTAGTTTCCGTTCCGGTCATACTGATTTCCGCGTTTTTACAAAAATACATAATCAAGGGGTTATGGGTTGGAGGGCTGAAGGGGTAGGATAAACAAGTTTTCCCTCTTTAAAAACTAAAAACTTATCGATTCTTAATTTTACATCTTCTCCGACCTTTACTTTTATTTCCGGCGATGTTTTTACCTTGATCTCCTGGCTATCTGCAACTATTGTGACGATGCTTTCTGAACCGAGTGGTTCAATCACTAACACTTTGCCAGATAGCTGCCCGTCTTCCGAGATCTTTATGTTTTCGGGCCTTATACCAACTTTTACCTCACCTTCAAAGTTTACATATGTTTTGAGTTCTCCGTTTAACAATTTGATTTTTCCTTTTTCAGATCTTGCAGCAATCATGTTTATAGGTGGAGATCCTATAAAACCTGCGACGAACTCGTTAGCTGGATATTCATAAAGATTTAACGGATTATCGTATTGCTGAACAAGGCCTTCGTGTATAACTGCTATCCTATCAGCCAAAGCCATAGCTTCAGACTGGTCATGTGTAACATATATTGTAGTTATTTTCAGATCTTTCTGAAGTTTTTTTAAGAATGTTCTGGTTGTTATCCTTACCTTTGCATCAAGATTACTCAAAGGCTCATCTAATAGGAAAAGTTGAGGCCTTCTTACAAGCGCTCTTGCAAGAGCTACCCTTTGCTGCTGTCCCCCACTCAACTGTCTTGGGTATCTATCAAGTAAACCTTCAATTTCTAGTAAGCCAGCTACTTCTTTAACCTTGCTTTCAATTTCGTCCTTTTTCATTTTTCTTGTCTGCAAAGGTAAAGCTATGTTTTCAAAGACAGTTTTATGAGGGTACAATGCGTAATTTTGGAAAACCATCGCAACGTTTCTTTCGCGTGGTGTAAGATCATCAACTATTTTTTCGCCTATTTTAACGTGGCCTTTATCCTGAATTTCAAGACCCGCTATTATTCTTAATAACGTGGTTTTGCCTGAGCCTGAAGGACCTAAAAGAACAACAAATTCGCCTTCCTCCACTCGAAGGTTCACGCCTTTTAGTACTTGCACTTTACCAAAAGACTTCCAGATGTCAACTAGTTCTAAAGTAGGCATTATTGTGTAGATATAATTTTATATCTCTTATAACTCTTACTGGTTAAAATCTGTAAAAATATTTGAGCTTATGTTTATTAAAAATAGGAAAGAGTTTTTTAATGGCGAATTAAAAATTACAAAACGATGCCTAGAGAGAGCAAGGAAGACGATCTTATAAGCCTTGTTTACAAGATAGTTATCGAGAGCGGTGACAAGGGAATATTGCAGAGCGAACTATGGAAAAAACTTAACTTGACCAGCAGGGACGGATCAAGGATAGCCACAAGATTAGAAAAGAGAAAGTTAATCAGAAGAGAGAAAGTTTTGGAAGATGGCAGGTGGACTTATAGGATTAAACCGCTTCTTATACCTTTGAGCGTTGAAAGCATAGCAGATGCTCCGTGTATTACATGTCCCTTATTTTCAAAATGTTATGACGAAGGCGAGGTTTCCCCCAGAACATGTACAAAATTAGAAAGATGGGTAATGTCTGAGTACCAGCAGCATTTGACTTCGGTGAGAAAAAATGAGACCTGAAGAGGCAAAGAGAGATCATTACAGAAAGATGGCAAAAAGGGCCGGTTACGTTAGCAGGGCGGCCTTTAAAATAAAAGAGATAGACAAAAAGTATGGCATATTCAAAACTGGTCAAAGAGTTCTTGACCTAGGTGCTTCTCCGGGTGGATGGTCACAGATGGCTTCTAAAGCTGTTGGTCCTGAGGGGGAAATATATGCGATAGACAAAAGACCTCTCAAGATTGAATCAGAAAACGTAAGATTTGTGCAAATGGATATACTAAAAGATAAAATAACCATGAGTGGTTTTGACGTGGTAATGGCGGACTTGGCTCCAAACGTTTCTGGCGTTTGGGAGCATGATCAGTATGTACAGATACAGCTAGCTCAAAGGGCTTTAGAAATAGCTGAATCATCTCTCAGAAGAGGGGGAAATTTTGTTTGTAAGCTCTTTGACGGCGAGGGGGTAAATGATATAGTAAACAGGGCTAGAAGAGAGTTCAGCTTTGTAAAGTTGACAAAACCTAAGGCTAGCAGAAAAGAAAGTAGCGAGCTTTACCTCGTATGTAAAAATTATTTAAGGGAGAAAATCTAAGTATGTGGTTATATGGATGAATATGAATTTGCGAAGAATAAATACGATGAAGTATTTAATCTGCTAGAAGAGCATCATAGATGGTTTTCTGAAGCGTTAACGCTTATAGCGTCAGAAAACGTTCCGAGCGAAGCTGTTAAAGAGGCTATAATAACTGATTTTATGTCAAGATATGCAGAGGGCTGGCCAGGGGATAGAGTTTATGCTGGTTGCAAATATATAGATCAGGTTGAGCTTACAGCGATTGAGCTTGGGAAAAAGCTTTTCAATGCAGAATATGTAGATGTCAGGCCTATAGCAGGCGTTACCGCAAACCTTTCGGTTTATACAGCGTTTACTGAACCTGGAGATACTATAATATCTCTGGCAATTCCTAACGGGGGACATATAACTTACGGTAAAAAGGAGCTAGGCGGCACTGCTGGAGCTGTAAGAGGGCTAAACGTCGAAAACTTTCCTTTTGATTCAGAAGAGATGAACATAGACGTAGATAAGACAAAGATCATGGTTGAAAAAATGAAAAAAGATGGTAAAAAGCCAAAAATGGTAGTTTTTGGAGGATCACTTTTCTTGTTCCCTCACCCATTAAAAGAACTTGCGCCTTACTTAAAGGCCGAAAACATATCAATAATGTACGACGGGGCTCACGTTTTAGGGCTTATAGCTGGAGGAGAATTTCAGAAGCCTTTAGAAGAAGGCGCAGACGTTATGACAGGCAGCACTCACAAAACTCTCCCTGGGCCTCAGGGAGGGGTTATAGTGAGCTTTGATAAATATGCAGAAAAACTAAAGAGTGCCGTGTTTCCTAGCAACGTTTCAAACCATCATCTTCATCACGTAGCTGGAAAAGCTGTAGCTTTTGCTGAAATGCTGGCTTTTGGTAGGCAGTACGCAAAAGACATTATTAGGAACGCACAAAAATTAGCTAACGCGCTTTCAGATAAAGGCTTCAAAGTATTAGGCGAGAAGAACGGATATACAAAATCGCATCAGGTTGTTATAGACGTATGGGACTTAGGAGGTGGAGGTGTGGTTGAAAAAGAGCTAGAGGAGGCTAACATAATAGTTAACAGGAATCTGATTCCGGGCGACATTAAATCCGGTAAGCACTTTAAAAACCCAAGCGGGATAAGGATAGGCGTTCAAGAAATCACAAGATTGGGAATGGGACCTTCAGAAATGGAAGAAATAGCGGATTTACTTTATGGAGCTTTAATAAAGAAGGAAGATAAAGATTTCATCAAGAAAAAGGTAAAAGAGCTCAAAACGCGTTTTCTAAAGGTAAAGTACGCGTTTGAAAGTAAAAGAGATGCATACGAATATATTAAAATAAGGTTAAAATAAAAAGCAATGTAAGGTAATAGCAATGATGATCTAGGCTGAGCTCTGAGGTTTCTATGAAGAGAAAGCCCGCGACTGATTTTTGTTTAAATTTAAAACACTATAAATATAAAAACTGCAACGCTTTGAACTTTAAAGAAAAGGTTATCATTATTTTATTTAATTAGTATTAGACTTGAGTACATTAAACCCATGGGGAGATTTTGGTATAAAGGACTACTCTAAGTTAATTCAGGAATTTGGGATAACGCCCCTAGATGAGACTTTCGAAGACCTCAACGATAATAAATATTATAGAAGAGGCATGTTAGTTGGGCACAGAGATCTGGACAAATTTCTTTCTGAAGCTAAATCCGGAAAAGTAGTAGCAATACTTTCAGGCATAAAACCAAGCGGAATATTTCACATTGGAAGTATGATAACCGCTGAGCAGATGATATATTTTCAAAGAAAGTACTCAAATGCGTTTCTCTTTTATTCAATAGCAGATCTAGAAGCTTATGTTGATAATGGGCAGAGCTTGGATAAGAGCGATGAAATTGCCATATATAACGTTGCGGATATGATAGCTCTGGGAATGGATCCAGAAAGGGCGGTTACATACAAACAATCTTCAGCGCTTGCCGTTTCTGATCTTGCTTTTATATTTTCTGATGATGTAACCTTTAACATGTTAGTTGACATATACGGCGAAAGGAAAATTTCCCTCTATTTCGCAGCTCTGGTCCAAGCAGGCGACATATTTTTACCGGAAACTAAACCCTTTAACGGACCCAAGCCAGTTCTTGTTCCTGTAGGTGCGGATCAGGATCCGCATTTGAGGCTTGCCAGAGATCTTGCTGCTAAACACAAAGAAGATCTACAACTTATACCGCCTTCGGCGATATACCATAAACTTGTTAGATCTCTGACAGGAGACGATAAGATGTCTAAAAGAACACCTCAATCTATGATAACGCTTTCTGATAAAAAAGAAGAACTAAAACAAAAAATAATGAACGCTTTTACTGGAGGGCGTGCAACGATTAAAGAACAAAAGGAACTCGGAGGGGAACCCGAAAAATGCCCCGTCTTCGACCTTTATATTTACTTTGCAAAGAACGACATGCAAATAAAAAACGTCTATGAAGAGTGCAAAAAAGGTGTAAGGATGTGCGGAGGATGCAAAAACGAAGCATATGGGCTCGTAAGCAATTTTATAGAAGATCATCAAGCTAAAAGGAGTGCTGCCATGAACGAAGCAAAAGCTTTGCTGAAGAATGGCGATTCTTTGGTTTTAAAAAGACCCGTATAAATTTCTGGCGTTTTGAGATGTTAAGTGCGCTTATTAAAAATTAATTTATATTATGCAAATCTAGCAAAAACATTATCCTGTTACTGTTCATTTTTTAAAGTGCACATAAATCACGAGAAGGATAAACCCCCTCTCTAAGATTTAATCTTAAAATTCTTTAAGCAATTTTATCTGTAAAATTTTTTACATTTTTTGAATAAGGTATTTACAGTTAGCGAAACCCAGCATTTTTAAGGCGGAGAAGTTCGTCAAGTATTATAAGCGCTTTTGAGTTCTCTTTTTCATGTCGACGGCCGCTCAATTGATATTGGTGGTGCGCCTGAGCCGACTTCTCAAGCTATACCGGATGTCGCAGCAAAGCAAACAATCGAAAGCCCAGCAACAGAAGGACTAACAAAGTGCGCCTGTTGCCAAAAGGAAGCACAGAAAGAAAGCTAGAAAAGCATGGGACACGTTCGCGAAAGCTTTCAACGAGCTGAAATGCGTTAGAAACAGTTCTTTTCTGGTAAGAAAATAGACTTTGAAGG